>Ga0214923_10002169_pt1 | contig 26570 bp, 31 predicted proteins | sample LL1510_MetaG_FD_177993 | JGI IMG/M metagenome (GOLD analysis project Ga0214923, IMG submission 177993) | Freshwater microbial communities from Lake Lanier, Atlanta, Georgia, United States - LL-1510 | ecosystem: Environmental > Aquatic > Freshwater > Lake | place: USA: Georgia | collected...
ACTGAAAACTACATCATACGATATATTTTACTACTCGGTAGTGGCGTTTTGTTCAGCAATGATTCTACTTTGGATTATTGCTCTTATAGGAAATTCATTAATTTGAAACAATGCTCTCGTGGCGCAATAGGTTAGCGCAAGATGCTTATACCATCGAGGTTACAGGTTCAAGTCCTGTCGGGAGTACCAGAAAACTTTAATAGATTGTCAGAACTAACAACACATAGTCTAGTGAAAGTTAATATGGTGGTTGTAGCTCAATCGGGAGAGCACTGGTTTGTGGAACCAGAGGAATGGGATCGAAACCCATCTATCACCCAGTAAGGAAGATTGGCTGAGTGGTTTAAAGCGGCACCCTGCTAAGGTGTTGGTCGGGAAACTGATTCATTGGTTCAAATCCAATATCTTCCGCAAAAAAATTTGATTATTCAAATATTTTGTGTATCTTTGTACTTAATAAGATGCTACTATTGTGAAGGGGTTATCACGTCTCACTTTCTATGAGGAGTCCGGGGTTCGAATCCCCGTAGTAGTACTGACAATTATGCGGGTTATGGAAGTGGTCTATCCGCCAGGTCTCATAAGCCAGGAATCGGGGGTTCGAATCCCTCACCCGCGCATTTTAACATTTGTATTAAATTACGACCAAGTGTTTTTCTTTTTTTCTTGGGCCTAAAAACGAAAAAGGACGTTTTTCAGCGTGAACGTGATCACGGAGGTTCGTTTACCTCGAGGAAAAGGGTTATGGTGTGTGACTGATCATCATTTTTTCATCATAATCCTAGCTTGCCTGACTGGACGAAAGAAGCGAAATGCCTCTATAGCTTTAACGGTAGAGCACCGCACTTGTAATGCGGGGGTTGGCGGTTCAAATCCGTCTGGGGGCTCGCTTAGACTTTTTTGGATTTGTTATATTTATATGTGTAAACAACATATATTATGGCAAATCTAAATAGTCAAAAAAAGTATCATTTTATCTACAAAACAACAAACCTAAAAAATGGTAAGTTTTATGTAGGTATGCATTCAACAAATAAATTAAATGATGGTTACTTAGGAAGTGGTAAACGATTAAGATATTCAATTAAAAAATATGGTAAAGAAAACTTCAAGATTGAGTATTTAGAGTTCTTTGATACTCATAATGAGTTACGAGATAGAGAAAGACAATTAGTAAATGAGGAATTACTAAAAGACCCAATGTGCATAAACTTAGCAATTGGTGGAACTGGCGGACATGGTAGTAGATTTTTAACAAAAATACAACTACAAAATGGTGGAAAAACTGCTGGAAAGATACACTCGGATAAATTACTAACTGATGATAGGTATAAAGAGAAATGTAAGAATCGATTTATCAGTATGGTTAAGGAATGTTTTAAAACTGGCAAATTAAAAACACCAAACTGGACAGGTAAAAAACATAAAGAAGAAAGTAAGAAAAGAATTGGAGAAGCCAATTCGATAAAACTAAAAGGAAAAAATAACTCTCAATTTGGCACATGTTGGATAACCAATGGAATTGAAAATAAAAAGATTAAAAAAACCGATAAACTTCCAAAAGGTTGGAAGTTGGGAAGAGTTATTAAAAGTAAAAGTTAAATTACACTTTGCGACAGTAGCTCAGTTGGTAGAGCATAACCTTGCCAAGGTTAGGGTCGCTGGTTCGAATCCAGTCTGCCGCTCAATGGTTCATTAGTATAATAGTAGAATACGGCACTGTCACTGCCGAGGCAGGGGAGCATAACCCCTATGAACCGCAATGAGTAAGAGATGCTCAGAGTCTTTAGTTCAAGACTTAAACAATGAACTCGCAGAATGTCTACGGCGCGAGTGGGACATCATTGGGAACTAAGGCAGTTAGCAGAGCCCCCCAGTAGCTTGACTAATTTCACGAGGGATGCCTCGCAGGTTTATTGAAAGCAAGAAAACCGAAATAACTACTCACCCGGAATCTCAGGGTGGGGACATATAGGGATGTTGGGGAGCCCGGTTACCCCGCCTGCTTTGGGAGCAGGAGAACTCGCAGGTTCAAATCCTGCCATCCCTACGACGGTATACACCGAAAGATGTTGTGAGCAGCTCGGGTAAGTACGAAACGGACAACAATTCTAGAAGTCCCTTTTGAGCGAAACCCTTAGGTTGTAGAGGCAGTGGGTCGACACCACATAGTTCCATCAAATTATGAAATTTGATGAATTTGTTGACTAGAGAGACTATAAACACCTCTATTATGAATATTGATGCTTGCATTCACGTCAGCATCATTTTCATAACCACAGATTAGACAACAAAAAGTTTCACCTTTTCTATTGTTTTTATCTATGTGACCACATGTAGAACATGTTTGTGATGTGTAGGATGGTGAAACCTTCACCATATTTATTCCATATTCATCACATATATTACTCAATTTAGTAATGGTTTTATTATATGACCATCTTTGTATTTTATTACTGAAATATTTTTTACCGCTTTTAACCGAATTCAAATTCTCAATTATTAAATCTTTAACATCTTCTAAAGGTAAATTATTACAAACTCTGTTGATTTCATTATTTCTATTTACTAAGGATTTTTTGAATCTTTTACTACCTTGTTTTCTTCTACCTATTTTATCATAGATTTCTCTCAAGTTACCATTATAGTTATTTCCATTATTGTCAGTCAACAACTTTTTATAACCCATATCAAACCCTATTGATCTACCTTCAGTTTTTTTATTAGGTGATTCTTTAATCCAAATTAAATTGATATAATATTCATTGTCAATTTTTTTGATTTGGATGTTATTCCTCAACGTATAACCACAACTTAACAAACTATTTGAGTGTTCATGATTATTTAATGGGACATTAATTTGTAAAGCACGAGTGCCTTTTTCATTAAAATAAGGTGAAATTATCTTAACAAAACTATCAAAATGATTTCCGTTTTTTATATCGAAAAATCGTTCATCTAGGTTAATTGATAAATTATTTAGATTAGGTATTGTAAAATGTTTAGAGATGAATATTGGTTTAAGGTTCAATTCAGAATATTTTAGTTTGACGAATGATGAATTTGGATGATGTTCCATCATGTATTTATAAACTTTTTTGTATAAATTAAATCTTTTGTTTTTACATTTATCGATTTGACTTCGTAAAATACCAGAAGCTTGTTTATAAATTAATTGTTTGTATCTACTATGTTTTAGTATTTCTGAAGGTAAATATTTAGATGAAATATTAATTTTTAACGGTAATATGCCATCGATTATGTAGTTAATATATGTATTTAAATCAGATTTATAATCAATAAAAATCCTATCAAGTAAATCTAATTTACTTTGATTACAATTTTTAATTTTATGTTTTGACGATTTAATCATTGTTTAATTCATTAATTAATTTTTCAGTGTTTCTTTTACTTCTCCTTTGTCCATATAATCTAGCCGTAAATGACGTTATTATAGATACAAAATCTTGTATTAGATCTTCCTTTTCATCATTTACTGGATTGATATACTCGATAGTTCTGTTATTCAATTTAAGTAGATTTTCAATATAATTTAATCCAAATCTTGCCAATCGATCTTTGTGTTCGACAACTATTTTGGTAATTGAGTTATCAATCAATAATTTTTCCAATTTAGGTCTAGTGTCATTTAGTCCAGAACCTATTTCAGTTACAACAAAATCTACTTTATACCCTTTTGCTGCACAATAATCAAGTAATCGTTGTTTTTGTGTTTCAAGATTTGATTTATTTTCTGATGACGAAACTCTTGCATAAATTGCAACTCTTTCAAATCTAGTATTTTCGTCTTCAACTATCAACCAACCACCACTTTTCGTCCTCACAGTCTTAACTTTTTCGAGCTTGATCCAATTCCAAATTGTACGGATTGATACATTGTTTTTTCTCGCATACTGCGATATTTTGTATTGCATAATAATAAATATACCTTAAAAAGAAAAAGTTTCACTTTAGTTCTTTTTTTTTCTCGATTTTGTATTAAGTTTGTAAAATACCTTCTCTAAAACAGTCAGGTGGCGGAATGGTAGACGTACTCCAGAAATAAGATGTGTGTGGGCTAAGCGCTAATCCTACACTTACAGGTTCGAATCCTGTCCTGACTACAAAAAAAATTATTTTTTTTTTGGTTTTCTGAACTTTTTGGTTTATATTTGTCTCATTAAAAAACAAACAATGAAAACATACGACAGAACACATTCGTGGATTAAGATGATTATGGTATTCACGATCATCGCTGTGATTGGTTTGGTGGGATCTAGAACATATTTTATTTATAGGGGGATTAAGTCAAACAAAACCTTGTATCAGGTTAATGTGAACAATTTTCAAACTATGGAGATATATCTCACCAGAGAATACACTAGGGATGAAAAAAGTGGGTGTATTACCTTTGATGATGAGTTTGGTATTAAACATATTGTGTGTAACAATTATACAATATCACAATATTAAAAAATGAACATAGTCAGGTGGCGAAATGGTTAAAGCGTGGACTAATTCTATTATTGGTAAAAAATCAAGGTAATAGATAGGTTCAGATTATAGGTTCGAATCCTGTCCTGACTACGGTAATGGTGGACACAATACTTCAGCAATAATATTTGTGGAAAGATCAAAATCTTCAAAACGTAAGTACTTAGTAGTTCCAACCGCGTTTTTGATTTCTAGGCATCCAACAAGGATATACAATTGAAAATGCTCGGGTGCGTTAGTCCAAGAATAATTATAACTACCCTGAGATACACTACCATTAGTTGCTGGTTTTATGAATTTTATCTTAACGTCATTTTGTCTAGCTTCAACACCAAATAAACCACTTCCCCCCGTATTTCTTGGGTAATCAGGATCAACACCAACTTGACCAGGGGAACCAAATTGTTGTATAGGGGTTCGGTCTGACATCCAAGGAAACGCGGTAATCGAACCCCACAAATCTGGACGTTCAGCGCTTACACGAGCGTAAAGGGGTCTATTAGTAGGATCAGAATATGGTGTTATACCTTCAGCACAATTAACCGCTCTATTATTCATTATTTTAGTTGGTGTTTGGTAAATTGGGTCATTTTGACCACAAGTACCAACATAACCATTACCTAAATCCTCAAGAGCATATTCAAAACCACATCCAACAATGCCGCTGGTCCAAGTACCCTGAGGGCTCAGATTTTGCCATAATCTATCTAATTGCCAATATGTTCCTCTGGGAGTATCATTTCTTCTTGTAATATATCCAATAAAACCAGTATCACATACAGTAACACCACTATACTTTATAATGGCTCTCATTGGAATTGATTTATTGTTAGTCCGACCTAACCTTAAAGTAACAGCGACTTCACCTCCGTTGGGTCCAACATACCAATTTGTTTCGAAGTATGTACCAGCATTGACTCCACCCCTATAAGGGTCCAACACCCAATTATTCATATAGGATTCACCTGGAGACAGTGCATAATCCCACGGTCCCCCACCTCTAATATTCATTTGGTTTCCAAATGTTACTCTTCTATTTTGTATTCCGTACCACGATTCCCCCCACGGGCTAGTAGTCGGAAAACCGCCTGGACAGGGTCCAGTTTCAGGCCACTGATGGTTATCACCCCAAGAAGGCCAAAAGTACGGTACTGGTCTTTCCGTCTGAAAGAAGTTCCACCCGCTTGTGCTTGTCCCACCCAACAAACCTCGTACGTCATAATTGGTACGACCAATAAAAAATTTGTAAGTATCTCTTAATTCGGCACAACCAGAATAAAGATATGGACCACAATCTCCAGATACTGATGGATTTTCTTTTCTGCATTTAAAACAAGTGTCGTCGGGACACGGACTTCCTGTAATACACTTATTGAGTGTTATACAACTATTACAAGCCCCTGACGAGGTACTACCACTGTATATTTTTAGATGATTGGGTGTAAAAGCGCTTTCAACAAAAGGAGTTATCGGCGTGGCATTCATTATTGAATAACACTGTAATTTACCAGTGAAGAAAGGGTTTTGTTGAGTATAAGCTGAATAAATTGGATCTGTAGAACCTGTCCATAATATTGTTGGATTATAACCACTACTAATAAGACCTAAAATATCAAAATCACATAAAAAGTTCATTGTCACATTTTCATAAGTCCATCCGCTGCAACAATATTCTAAATTAACCGAAAAAGAATTTATACATGCCATAATTTTTTTTTATTATAAATATCATAAAAACAGATAAATAACTTTAATAAAAAAAAAAATTTAAAACAAGTAATTCATATGTATATTTGTAGATAATTTACTCACTAATGACACACAATCAAACACCAGATCAACTTTTGTACTTGATTCAAAATCATCCAAACAAATTAACACTTTTAATCGATACTCTAAACCTACTTAAGTCAAAAAATGGTTTTGAACAGGATCTACTTACTCCTGGTTTCATCAAGGAGTGGTTGGTATCAGATATTTTGGGTCATAAATGTCATAAGACCAAACATGGTGCCGATGCCACATCTATGGATGGGACTGAGAAGTATGAATATCTATCTTGTAAAGAAGGTGGATCTTTCCAATTGGACCGTATCCACGAAGGTAACCTTCATAGAATTGAAAGAAACGACGCGTTCTTTTTTGCTCTGTTTGATAAAGACAGTGGTTTGGAGTGTCTGAAGATCTGGAAAGGTTCCACTCCTAGGGTACTTGCCGAGTGCCAAGATAAGATAAGAACAATGTCACAAAGTTCCAATCACGTTTGTATTTCAAAGAAATGGGTAAACGATAATTGTGAATTGGTCTACGAAAAAAATTAAACAAAAACAGCAGGAGACGTTACCATTAGTGAGTCTGTGATTCCTGAAGCCCAACCATCTTTAGTGGTTGGGTAGTTCACTATCATACTCGCCGTGAGGTTCAATACTATGTTCAACTTCTACTGGTTCATTTCTTCCACCGTAAGTGATCATGCGATAATTTGAATTTGGAAAAATTAAAATTTGATTATCATTACTATAAATTATAAATTCTACTTTGGGTTTTTTTAAATAACCTTCACTCATTCCTTTAGTTGTAATATACCATTTTTCATCTTCTTTTCTAAAATCGATTAAAGATTTTAATTGGTATCCTCTATTTTTTATAATAAAATCAACACCACCTGTTTCATCTTCCTTTGAACCAGGACAATATTCTATAATATCTTCATCAGTAACTTTTAAAATTTTTTTCAATTTATTCAATGTTTTCTTTTCTAACTCATATCCTTTTTTTTGAGTGTTAACAATAATAGTTCTCAAATTTTTGGCCTCTGATGTATCGTCCTTGAATAATCTATCCTTATATTTAGTAATCCAAGTCAAAAAATTTTTGAGATTTATTGGGTTGTCGCCTATATTTTTTAAAAAATATTTGAACAATTCTTCTTTCACAAAATGATTGGTATCCATATAATTCAAAATTGACCACCTTTGACCTTTTTTAACTTCAAAAACATCTACAATACCCTCACGAGTTTTACAAAAGGGTTCATCAATACTAATAATTGGTGGATACATCTCAAACAGATGTTTTTTTATTGTATCACCGACTTGTTTATTAAGATAAATATCTTTATAATTTTTTACATTTTGAATGTTCGCTCTCATTTTTTCTAGATTAGTTGTAAATTTGATCAATTTGAAATATTTAATAAATATACGAAAGAAAATTTAATTGTGAGTAAAAAATTAATCACTGAAAAAATGGGAGTTGCTGAACCAACCTTACCTTACATTACTATTGTTTATGAAGAATTGAAAGGTAAAACTATAGAGTTTTACAATTCCGATCTAAGTAGTTATAGTGAACAGATTATAATTACTCTCCAAGATATGTCTTTTATTTATAAAGAATATTTTTCGTTATTTGTTAAATTTCCAGTTGAGAAATTAATTATTAATTTTTCCGCAAGAAAAAAAAATCAAAAGAATCCAGAATTACTCAATGTAGGAATTAACTACGCCACGATGGGTGCTGCTTACGATATTGGTAAACGGAATGAAAACGTATCTTACCTAAAAAAAAGTAGTTCAAGATTACCCAAATACGTTTTGGAGGATATCAAAAATAGTTTAGTTTTAAAGTCTGATTTTTATATTGAATTAGGAGATAACTTTGATGATGAACAATTAAAAAAATTACTTAAAGATTTAGAAGACACTATCTATCACGAATTTGCACATTTCTATGAATATTACAAACGTCTAGAGTCTGGATCCAGAGCTTTAGATTTTACTTTAGCCTATGTCGGTTCAAAAAATTATAATGTACCAAAATCTATATTCAAATTGTGGAATAGGTTTTTATACTTAATTTATTTTTCTGAACCTTATGAAATGAGAGCGGTAACCCAAGAGATATCCAATAAAATGAAAAGAATGTCTCTAGAGGAATTTCGAAATACACCGTATGGAAAGATAATAGAAAAAATGATGAATTTTAATGCTCAAGAAGATTATCAAGATATTGTGAATGAGATCGAAAACTATAATCCAAATTTGAAAACAAGTATCTTAACACGTTTATACAGTTGGTATTTACAAGATTATTTTAAGGACAGTTCTTTGACTGACAAACTCCCTCATAAAATTATAATGAAGTCTAAGGACATCGAGACATTAATGAAGAAATTTCAAGAAAGAATCAATAGAGCAGGAAGAGATCTCAACAAAAAAGTTTTGAGATTTTCAGCAGAATACTCTAAAGACAATTTTGGGATAGATTTGGAAAATTAACTATTGAAGATTTTTTCAATTTTTGGTGCTGATGATGCGAGTACGGTATCTCTTCTGTCTTGCATAGATAGTTTGAACAATTTTGAAGGATTTAAAATATTTTGATTTTCAATTCTTTGATTCAATTTATCGGCAAATTTTTTAAAGAATCCAGGTCCGTTCCATGTAGCATATGCAAAATGAAATTTAAGTCTTGGATCTGATTCAACAATTTTAAAACTTTCAGGTTTTAAATATTTTTTAGAAAATTCCATATAAGATCTTCCTAAATTTTTACTCAACAAGTTTCTTAATTGTTCATTTAAAGATCCTGTTGGCATGTAATAGTGTTTCCAAACTTGCTTATTTTTATTTCGATCAACTAACCTCCAGAATTCTTTTCCTTCTGGACTTGTATTTAATGTACCACCATGGCGTCTATCTAATCCAAATAATGTTTCGCCTGATCCTCCCATTTTGGGTGATCTATGCCAAGCAGGATTATAATAACCACCTTCTAGTTTTTCAATAATTTTGTCCGTAACTTGTCTGAAATTTTTAAAATCAACGTTTGATGGTGTAGAATTGTTTTCGATTTCATCAGATGTGTCGTTATTAAAACTTTGATTGGATGTATTGTTACTACCACTTTTACCGTATGTACTAAGAATTGTTTTAAAAAAATCAGAAAAACCAAAATCATCTTGTTCATACAATAATTGATATTGTCTTTTCAATTCTTCTTGTAAATTTTTTATTTTATTCATCATAATAAATTACTTATATTTTGTAATGGTTATTTTGTCTAATATCGAATTACCCAAATTAGTCAATTGATCATTATCAAAAACATTTTTGTTTATGTAGTACATAATTTTATCGAAAATTTTTTGTGAATTGAACGGTCTTCCTTTTCTACCAGATTTTTGTCTGTATGACGTAATATCAACATTTACTTCAGGTTCTAAGACATCTGGTTCCACAATTGGGTTTTTCCGAGGTCTTCCTCGTTTACGTGGTTCTGGTGATGATATATTATCTACTGATTGTTTTGGTTCTAGAGGGTTTGTCTCTTTTGTCGAGGATTGTTTTGTTAAACTACGTGATGATGGTATTTCGTAGTAAGATTTAAAAGCGTCTTCCGAAATTAAATTTTTTTCGGTTTTTAACCACTCAACTAATTTTTGTAATTGTTGTTCATTTAATTTGATTTTCATCTTAAATTTTAACTATAAATATATTTAAATTACAAATGATTGTTTTTTTAATTTTATTTTTTTTTATTGCAATTGGATACGTCGGTGGTAGTTGTTATCCGGGGAGTAAAAAAAAATTATTTGATTTTCGTAACACCAAGTGATGGTGTCAAAGTTCCAGTGTCAATTTTGGTTTGACTCAAATCACTATCAACAAAATTCAAAATATTTTTCACTATATTATTATTAATATTTTTTTCAACACCCATTTTGGTTTTGATTTTGTAGCCTCCTGAATATGGAATGAGTTGTACAATGTTAATTAATTGATTCATTGAAGGGATCGAAAATCTAAGGTTGACCATATTTTTTTTGTTGTTTTCTAAATGTATTGACCCATCTGGGTTAATTTGTACTTTTCTACCCAAAAGTTCAACATTACTTTGTTCGGTAATAACCCTTGACGTGTGTAAGTTATTTTCTTTTGAATTATTTTTTAATTCTAGATTATGTGGGGTTAGACCCATAACTTGTCTAATTCTATTTAATTCATTCAATACCTGCATTATTATAAATATTCTTAAAGTGAAAAAACCCGCCTGATTAGACGGGTTTTCTTATTCTGTGGTTTTGTATTACTTTTTTTTATCGAATACTGACCAAATAGTTCCGACAAAAGTAATTACAGCACCTGTAATTTCTTGAACCATTGCTTCATCAACAAGTCCTTTCATAAGTAAAAGACCACCAACAAATGTAAGACCATGACGAACGATCCCCATTAATTGCTCTTTTGATAATTTCATTTTTTTCTGGTTTAATGGATTATGATTTGTAAGCGCTAACAATCAATTATAAATATCATTGGATTGGAAAAAACTCCCATCCTTTGAACCCATAAATGACTCCGTATTCATCAACCATTATTTTCATTTTTTCAGCTAATTGTTTAGCCTCATCGTCATTTTTTAAACGTCTTGAGGAGGTTTCTCCTTCAGTGGTACTCTTAATTCTTTTAACCACATAATAGTGACCCTCAACTGGACTTCCGTCAATCTGACGAAGACTAAAGTACTTTTCGTTAGGCTTGGATGTATGAGTTTCAAAAATATCCCATCCTTGTTTTCTTGCCTCATTTTGATTGTTTTCTCGAAACCACTCAACGAATTTTCTAACTTCGTCAAAATCGTAGAAAATTTTTTCAAAATCACCTAGTTTACCATCTTTAGTAACAAATGAATTTTCAAAAATGTTACCATTTTTAAACATTCCATAAAGCTCAGGATCCACAATAGATTCTTTCATAGGTCGCTCCTCAACATAATCGTATAGTTTTGCTATTTTTTTCATCATCTTAGTTGATACAAATTTAAACAAATTTTCGGTTTTGTCCAAAAATTTATCAGGGTCTGACATAATTTTATCAAGTTTATTTTTTACAAATTTTTTAAGCCAACCAAGTTTTTTACCTGAGAAACCAAATACATTTTCTAGCCGATTAGTAGATATGAGATAATGAAAAAGTTCGATATTACGATTTCTGTATGTTTTGATCCAAAGTTTAATCATATTTTCTACAATCTCATCGTCACTTTGATCTTCATCGAAATCAACATTATTTTCTTCGAAAATCTCTTTTATATCATCAATATAATTGTGTAAACTATTTTTGAAATTTTCTTTTGAAAATTGAGATATTCTCCTCAATTCTTTGTATGTTTCGGTAGATGTGAGAAAAGTTAAAAACTGACGTTTGTCGATATCATTTAAAATCATTTCTGTCGCAATTTGTGATGGTCTTACAAGTGATTCAATATTTGCAACATAATATAAATCGAAAGCTAATTGTCTAAGTGGTGGTAAGGATCCTATCATTTTTTTTGCTGCTTGATAATTGACCAACACTCGAAGATTTGCTTTTTTTGATTTGAATTCATCATATTGGTGTTTTAATTCGTGAGCAATTGATGAGATACTTTCTTTGTAATTTTCAAATAAAAATATTTTTAAATCTTCAACATTCCAATTTTCAGGAACAACCAAATCAAACTGTAACTTTACGGTACCTGTGAATTCATGATAAATAAATTCTGGTTTTTCATCATCAGTTTCTGATTTTAAACTGCTGTGATGTGCCCAACCCATTATTTTTGGTGCCTTGACCTTATTTGTTTCGGTAATTTCAACTTTGAATTTAATTTCTTTTATAGTAAGATCTTCAATTTTTACTGGTGGATTTAAATTATAGTCTATTTGGTAGCCAGTAACTGATTCATCTAATTCATCAATAAAATTTTTGATAAATTCTTCGTATACAGTAACCGCAGCTTGGTAAATACCACTAGGAACTCCTAGTCTTTCTGATATTAATTTTTTCATTATTTTTTTCTTTTGACCCAAGCTATCCTCAATAAACTTGCTGGTGTGGCTTGGACGTTTCCACCTACATTATGAAAAACAATTGGTGTATTGTCAAGTATAACCATTACTCTTCCAACGTGTGTATTCATTCCCCACAAACTATTCGGACTATTATTTTTATCACTTGTTAACCCTTGGTAAAATGCTTCCTCGTGATGAGATGATGGTGGATAAAATATTCCAACTAGATCTCCATTTTGTAAATTTACATTTGGTTTTGACGGTACAATTCCATTGACAAAACTGGCTATCTTTTTATTGTATGGGCCTTTTTCAACTCCACCACCTTTTTTATGAATTAGATCCCACATTTGTCTAGCTTGTTGTACTTTGTTTGAATCGATATTATTAAAAGCTGAATAAACCAATTGACCGGGAGCGACTTTATAGGCACTCCAAGCGTTACCTATGTATTTCAAATCATCAGAAACATCATTTACAAATTGAGCACAATTTGAATCATTTGGTTTGCAAACATTTTGTGTTGTATTGTCAGTACTCAAATTTGAAAAATCAATTTGTTTTTTAAATTCTGGATTCATACTTGGATGAATTTGAATTTGTGGTTTTTTTCCAAGTTTTCTTTTAACTTTTTCAAAAAAACTTTGTTCTCTGATGACTTTATCAATTATCTTAAGTAGATCAGACTCATTCAACTGGATTGTTTTTTTCATACAAAATTTGATTATAAATATAAATTTAGTTGGAAAATATTAGTGAAAATTTGACAATAGTAATTTTGTTTGTATATTTGTGTTGAAATAAATTAAAAAAATGAAACTCAAAACAAAATTATTGATTATTTTTTCTTTAATATTTTTTGTATCAATGAAAAATATTTTTTTTAAACCTCCGAAGGATGAAGTCTTAACAAAGTTAAGAATGATAGAGGATGAAGTGTATAGAAGAGGTTATGACCCAAATTGGATTATAATAAGTGGTAAAAGAAGTCAATGGTACAATGATATTCTTAGACTTTCAGCAAAAAATTCACAACATGTCAAAGGTAATGCTGTTGATATTTATGTCTTTGATGTAGATTGTGATGGTAAATTTACTAAAAAAGATATAGAGATTGTTCGATTAGCAACTATTAGTGTTGAAAAAAATTTTCCCGAATACAAAGGTTTTTTTAATACTTATTTAAATAAAGGGACTTTTGCTAAACGTATGATTCACATTGATGTTAGGAGATAACAATAAAAATATTAATTCAAAAAATTTATAAACAGGTTGACGGTATTGGTTCAATTTGATTATTTCCGGGTAGCCAAATAGATTTTTGTCCCATAGTCAAAAATTTACTTACTTCTAATACGTCTGAATCTGCAAAATTTATACAGCCAAAACTCATTTTCCTATTTTTTGAATTGTTTGGATTATATTTATCACCACCAGGTAATACCTCAAGTCTACCACTACTTTTAGTTCCGTGAAATCCGAAAGGTATTGTTTTACCAGCACAGGTTTCAAAAGAAATAAACCTTTTTCCATACTGATCCTCAAGAAACGTTGTTGCTAACAAATCTCCCATAAAATTTTCAACTAAACCAGTCCTTTTGAAAACACCAGATGGTGTGTTCTTTATTTTCCATTCAGCTTGATCAAAATATTTACGATCCACATAATCTATCACATCTCCCATAGCAGTATCCTTGAGTGTGCCATCCCATTCCAGAATATCTCCGATTTTAAGTACTCTTGCCCACATAGCCCTTCCGAAATATTTTAACACATCATACCAATTTTCCAACGCCCACTCACCCATACTTTTTGTTTTCAATTGATCTCCTTTGTGTTTACCTGTAATTACATCAAAAGATTTATAAAATTGATAGTTTGGTTCAAATAAATAAATTTTACTATATGTATCATCTAAAATTGTAAATCTTTCATTTGAAAAAAAATTGTTTTGTTTCATATATGAAAGTTGTCTTTGCACTTGTTTTGATAAATTTCTAGGAATTGTAATTTTTTGTTTCTGATCCGAAGTTTTAGAGGTTTTTGTTTGTGCAGTTCCTTTTAATACGCCACCAGTTTTTAATATTTTAATTTGTTCTTTGGATAATGAATTAACACCTAAAACTCGAGCGGTATTTGGTCCGACAATACCATCAAATGGGATCAAATTATTTTTTCTTTGGAAATCTTGAACAGCGAGTCTTGTTAATCTACCATATTCACCATCCACACCGTCGCCATTGGGGCCAGATTTACCCAAATTATATCTCAGATTTTTTAATTTTTTCTGGATCAAAGTAATATTTTGGTCGTTTGATTTTACTTGTGATATAATATCTTGACCAAAATTTGATGGGATTCGTCTTCCTAAACCTTGTTCAGATATTACTTTATCGATAATTTTGAGTAAATCAGACTCATTTAGTTTAATTATTTTTTTCATTCCGAATATTTTAGTTTATAAATATTTGTATTTATCAAAATATCCCATTTATAAATAAAATTGACTATTCAAATTTTTAAATTATTTTTAAAGAAAAAAATTATGAAAAATATTTGTTTACTATTACTAATTCTGATATGTACTTCTTGTAAAAAGGACTGGATTCAAATACCAACAAATAATCAAGTTGAAATAAATAATAATGAGACTATTTTAGCTAATTCTCAGAGTTATTTACCAGATTCACTATTAATAATTCCAAGACAGAAAAAAACATTCTTTTTAGGGTTTATTTCTAGAAGTTGTTGTGGTTGTAAAAGTAATTACGACTACCTACATAACCTTAAAACAGATTCTTCTAATAATTTTGATTATTTAAAAATAGTCACAGATGTCCCTACTCTAGTTTTACCACATAATTGGGGAGCAAATGGAACATCTTGGTTTGTTAATAATTACACAGTCAACCCCAGAGAACTAAGAATTTATTATAACGGAAACGACTTGATTGGATATCCATTTAGTACGACCATTCTAGATAACAAAAATATTTTAAAATCAAAAATTGATGGTGGAATTGAAGTACAAAAAACTAAATTAAATGATTCGGTAATGAAAGTAGATGTAACCGTTCAATTTTTCAAGAATTTACCAATTGGATTATATTCTGTTGCGATATATGTATACGAATCAAATGGACATTATTTTGATGGGTTGGGTTGGAGACGAGACTCATTAGGTAATAGATATATTGATAGTATTTGGGGAAGCTTCACACATTTATATCGTGGTACAGTTTTTCCTGAAAATTATAATTTTTTTAATTATAACCCAGTAGTTGGTTCAGTTATTACAAATAATTCTGTTAAACAGGGGGATGTTCATAACTTATCGTATAATTGGACTAGACCATATAAAGAACCTAACAATATTAGGGAACCTGTTATTAATTTAGATAATTGTAACGTAGTTGCTGTTTTATATGAAAATTCATTTAAAAATGTGTATGCGTTCAAAAACAAATCTGTCTCTAGTTTATGGCCAGTTAGAGTTTTGAATTCTGATAGTGATTAATCAAATCTCAAATTATTTGCTTTTAGTGGATGAATATTGATTATCCTGTCGTACATTTGCCATACAAACAACAAAAACTATGGACATTAGACAAGTAAAACAGATGGCAGTCGATTTGATGAACAAACATGGGTTATTGACTCAAGGTTGGAGTTTCAAGTTTGACAACGCTAAGGTTAGGTTTGGTTCTTGTAACTACACCGACAAGGAAATCACTCTATCACGACCACTCTGTGTTCTAAACTCAGAGGAGCAGATCTTAGACACCATTCTTCATGAAATCGCTCACGCCCTTTGTCCTGGACAAAACCACAACAAGGTATGGCAAAGGAAGGCTATCGAAATTGGTTGTTCTGGTAACCGTTGCTACTCTAGTAGCAATGTAATTCAACCAAAACTCAAATACTCCGCGGTTTGTAAAGGTTGTAATACCGAGTTTAACAGAACCCGTGTTGTTCGGAAGAATTCTTCTTGCGGAAAGTGTTCAAATGGTGCTTACAATGAGAATTTCAAGTTGTTTTTCAAACAAAATTACTGATACAAATCAAATATGATTACAGTTCTTCGAAATCGGTATACTCTTTGTAGTCTGTTATATTATCATCATTATTTGTATACTCTTTGAAATAATCAAGTTCCATATTATATGGTAGACCCATCATATCCTCGAGATAATTTTGGAATACCTTCTGATAATTTTTTTCGGGTATACCCAATGATACCATATGTTTTCTGATCCTTGATGGTATTTCTAGTGTGATTCGATAAGATAATGAATTATTTTGTATTTCTGGTTGCTCTTTTACAACTCGTCTCTCCAAAATTTGATTGGATTTTTTAATATGTTCAATTTTCCTGAAATTAGTTTTCATTTTTTAATTTTTAATAACGTCCTGTAATATAAATATACAGAACTTCGGGAATTTTAGTACAAACTGTTTGATTACCATCAAAATCGGTACAAGGGATCTCAGGAAGATTATTGACATAGGATCTAATTTCACGTGGAGCAATGAATTTACCACGTTTATCTTTACGTATTATGTTTCTTACCAAAGGTTCTTTGAGATAAAGTTTGTCACGATCATAGTACTCTTTGAGTATTTGAAATATTTTACTTTTTAAGTCCACATTCATAAATATTGATTGAACAAGAATTATAACTATATTTTAAATTATGTTAAATAAAAAATTAGTGAGGTCTCCGTATGACAGAAAAATTGGTGGTGTGTGTGGTGGTTTGGGTGAATATACAAACATAGATCCGACAATTTGGCGACTTGTGTTTGTTATTTGTATTTTTACACCTCTGCCTATTATTCTTTTTTATTTATTGGCTTGGATTATCTTACCGTCTAATTGAATTATTTTTTTACACAATTCGGATAACGTTTTCCAAACATCGTTTTCATTCCCTTTTGTGTATAACCTTTCCAACATCGTTCGGTAATTTCGTTTTCTGTCACTTCTGAATTATCACTTGTTTGTGGATTCACATCTTCGTAAGATTGTTTAATGACGAAATTTCGGTATTTTTTTAACCAATTTTCAACATCTTTCATGGTTGATGCCAAATACCAAGCTTCACCTGTTTTATAATCATACCTTGTTGATCTTACGTCATTTGGATACAATATTTGCTTAGTCGTATATTCGTATCCTAAATTTGTTCCATATTTTAATTCTTCAACAGAAAGATTATCATTACCTAACTTTTGAAAAGTTTCATAAGTCATTTCATCAATTTCAATACGATAATTACCAGCCCAAGTTTGAAATACTTGGACTTTAATTGGAAAATTATCTTTAATTTCCTTTTTTACATTAGATTCAGTCAATATGTCTAAAAACTTGATCATCGATATATTTGTCCTTTAACCTTAGGTATCATTTCTTTTATTTTATCTATTGAAAGATTAGATAGTGGTGTACCATACAAAAATATTATTACTTCAACTTCTAAGTCTGTTGGTAGTTTAGTTATATTGGTATCTCTGAGATCTAAAGTTCCTAGTACTTTTAGACCACTAGGAAGTGATGTTATGTTTGGACAATCCTCTAGATCTAAATCTCCATTAACTGTAAAATTATTCGGAAGTTTTTCTATTGGTGTTCTCATAATAAAAATACTACCGCCAACTTCTAAGTCTGGTGGTAGTTCAGTAATATTAGTATCTTTTAGATTTAAATTATCTTTAACCCTAAGACCGCTCGGAAGTGATTTAATATTTTCACATCTAATTAAATAGAGACCACCTTTTACATTGAGATCCTTAGGAAGTACTTTAAGATTTATGCTATCAATTAACACTAGATCACCATTAACTTCGGTAAGGTTTTTTGGTAAGACTTCTATGGGTGAACCATTTAAAAATAAATCACCTTGTGAACCATTTTTGATGTAATCACGTATTTTTCTATAGGTTCTAAAAAGTAATTTCTTATCCTTTTCCTCTTTTGTTCTTCGAGGAATGAAGATGTTGTCATCACTTTCTTTTAATATGTCTAGGAACTTGATCATAGATATATTTTTCCTTTAAAATTAGGTATCATTTTTCTTATTTCATCCTTTGAAAGATTAGATAGTGGCGTGTTATACAAAAATATACCCCATTTAACTTTTAGATCTGACGGTAATTTTTCAATATTGGTACTTCTTAAATATAAATTCATCGTTTCGAGTCCGTTAGGAAGTGATTGTAAATTTTTACAACGACTTAAATCTAACTCTCCATTAACTTTTAAGTTATTCGGAAGTTTTTTTATTGGTGTTCTTTGAAGATGAATACTTCCTCCAAATTCTAAGTCTGGTGGTAATTCTAAAATATTGGTGTCTCTGAGATCTAAATTATATTTTACTTTAAGACCACTGGGAAGTGATGTGATGTTTTTAGAACTATCTAAATCTAACCTACCATTAACTGTAAAATTGTCTGGAAGTTTTTCTATCGGTGTTCTTAGAAGAAAAATACTACTGCCAACTTCTAAGTCTGGTGGTAGTTCAGTAATATTGGTATCTCTGAGATCTAGATCACCTTTTACTTTTAAACCACTAGGAAGTGATTTGAGATTTTTACATTCCATTAATACTAGATCACTATTAACTGTTAAATTATTTGGTAGTGATTTGAGATTTACACATTCATTTAACACTAGATCACCATTAACTTCAGTAAGGTTTTTTGGCAAGACTTCTATGGGTGAACCATTTAAATATAAATTACCTTGTGAACCATTTTTGATGTAATCACGTATTTTTCTATAGGTTCTAAAAAGTAATTTCTTATCCTTTTCCTCTTTTGTTCTTCGAGGAATAAAGATGTTGTCATCGCTTTCTTTTAATATATCTAGGAACTTGATCATAGATATATTTCTCCTTTAAAATTAGGTACCATTTTTCTTATTTCATAAGGTGAATAATTTTTAGATAGTGGTGTTCTATAAAGATAAATACTATCTCCAACTTCTAAATCTGGTGGTAATTCAGTAATATTAGTACCTCTAAGGTCTAGATCATACTTAACTTTCAGACCACTAGGAAGTGATTTGAGATTTTTACAACTATCTAAATCCAAATTTCCATTGACTGTTAAATTATCTGGAAGTTTTTCTATTGGTGTTCTTATTAATAAAAGATTATCTTCAAATTCTAAATCTGGTGGTAGTTCAGTAATATTGGTATCTCTGAGATCTAAAGTTCCTCCCACTTTAAGACCACTTGGAAGTGATGTGATTTTTTTACAACCCTCTAGATCTAACCTACCATTAACTGTTAAATTATTTGGTAGTGATTTGAGATTTTCACATTCAATTAATCTTAGATCACCATTAACTTGGGTAAGGTTTTTTGGTAAGAATTCTATAGGTGAACCACTTAAATCTAAACCACCTTGTGAACCATTTTTGATGTAATCTCGTATTTTTCTGTATGTTCTAAAAAGTAATTTCTTATCCTTTTCTTCTTTTGTTCTTCGAGGAATAAAGATGTTGTCATCACTTTCTTTTAATATGTCTAGGAACTTGATCATCAAATTAATTTTGTCTATATTGTTTAAGAATTTCCATATTTCCAATCACTGCGTATCTATACAATAATTCATTTATTTGTTGTCGATCTGTAATACCAGCATTACTTATTTTTTCTCTAAAGAATTCAATGAATTTAATAAAATAATTGAGTGGTGTTGAAGAATATACTGGATAAATAAGTTTAGCATCAAGTTTTGTAATCAAACCTAAGTTTGCAAGTTCTCTCAATTTACGAATTGCGAATTCATCCGCGATGTTTTCTAAGTATTTCATAAATTTTGCGGATTCTTCAACTGATTGTTCATTAAAATACATATTCCATTTTTCTGTCTGTCCGTATTTTTTAAATTGATAAGCATGAGCAACTTCATGGAATAAAATGTATAAAAGACGAGTTATCGGGTATTCGAATACTTGAGGACTTATTATTATTTTGTTATCTAGAGCTATACCAGCAGCATTTCTTATCGGTGTTATTTCCAAATCTACTACACCAGATTTACGTATAAAATCTTTAATTTTATTTATTTGTTCTTCTGTATATTGTCCTTTTGATGTAATTTTTTCAATTACTTTATCGAACCCAGTAATTGAATTGGATTGTGGTTGAATTGTGATCTCAGATTCCTGTTCAATTAAAAATCTTTTTTTTGTGTATCTAATACGCATTTCACATAAATATCAATACAACGAAAAAGGGAGAAATTATCTATGTCCTAGTAACTTATGATTTTCCAAAGAAAAATTTGATTTTTTTAAATCACTAGCTATCTTTGAATTAAAAAAGTTTATTTATGGCAAACAGTGTATCAAATTTGATTTTTATTAAAAACACAGATGAGAATGTGGTGGCAAAAGTTGAAGAAATTTTCAAAACAAAAAGTGAAGACCCATTCGAACAAATATGGACGGCTCAACTGGTAAATGGTGTTTTTGACAACGTATGGCCTAATGGTGAAAATGATTATGACAGAGATTGGGTTATAGAAAATTGTGGCGCCAAATGGTTCAATGGAAATATGGGTTACGTTGATAGTGATGGCACTATTACGATCAATATTGAGTCTGCATGGGATCCAATTTTAGGTTGGGTCGAAAAATTGGGAAAGGTTTTAACCGAAATTAAATCCGATGTTTATATTCAAAATTCATTCGAAGATGAAGGTTATAATTTTGCGGGTGTACAATTGGTAGCAAAGGATTACTCTTCAGAAGAATATATTAATATGGAAGATTGGGATGTAGATAAGTTTTATGAACGTGGTGAAGAGTATGAATCCTATTGGCAAGAACTAATCAATATGATGGAAGAAGAAGTCAAAGGTTATTTTGAATATTTAGAAAACAAGGATGATGAGTAATTTAAACGTACACATCAAAAAATACAATGTTACCATTATCATCCAATCCCATATTTCCGTCATGTAGGTCAAAAGTTTTTGCTTTACCTACACTATAAACTTTTTCAATTGCCAAAAGTAATTTTGGGAACCATTGTACAAATTCTTCGTATGTTGGTTGATTAGATGACATAGTCAGATTCTCAACATCTTTTCGTAATACAATTTTATAATAGAAATATTGCATCACCCTATCATTCAAATAATTTGAACGAATTACTGAGATTGGTTTGAAATTTCTATAACCTTTAACATTTTCTTTTTTATGTTCGAATTGAATCCAATAGTAATATCTAAAACAAAAATTCAGTATTTGTTTCAATTTTGGTGGAATGCGATTTATTTTATCTAAACATACAATGTATAATTTTTTGAATTTTGTCCTTTTTTCTTTTTGTTTTCTTCGAAGTGTATAATTCAATTTTCTTTGTCCCGCTTTAATTTCTTGTGGTGTTAATTTGAAATCTTTTCGTTGCGGTTCTGGTGTTTTCCAATACCTATCTGTTTCTTGTTTGATCCATTGAGTTTTTCTTTCGTCTTTTGGATCATCTTTTGATGGGCCGTATGTTGTAGAATATTGTAATTCAGATGGTAAATCAACTTCTTTAATCCAATAATAGTTTACTAAACCTGGGTTGTTTGGTTTCTCAATGAGGTTTTTTATTTGTTCAACTTCAGTTGAATTTGCGGTAAATTTAAAAACTACAGGTGTGTTTTCTGGTGGAATCACTCCATAAAAATTATTTTGAGTAAAGTCTGTTGGTAATGTATAGTTTCCAATTGGTACAAAAGCAACACCGATTGCTCCACCACCCAAAAATTTCAAATTGACATTTGGAAGAATATTTTGGATAAAATTTCTAAAATTCAATCTGTCTCTATTAAATAATTGTATGGTGTTGTTTTCTTTTTTCCAAGCTGGCGGTTTATCAATTTGTGGTGGGTCTTGTTTAAGTCCACCTATCAGTTGGATAGGTTTGTTTTCTGTTGATCCTGTGTTTTCTTTTTCATCGTAGGGAATATCAATATACTCATTTATAAGTCCCATCATTTTTTTAATCCTAGAAATGTTTTCTTTTAGATTTTTGTCGTTTTCGATCTTTTCGAAATCTTCAGGAGTATTCAAGGCTAGTCCTGGTTTTGTATTTGGATTTGGGTATCCATCAGAGTAAATAATTGGTTCATAGCCTTTAGGTGGATTTTTTTCTATTTTTTTTAATGCATCTTTAAAATCTTCAATTACTTTTTCAGTATTACCATCAAGATAAGCAATTCGTATTAAGTAATTTATAATTTCACCATTATCTAATACCTTACCTTTATTCTTTCTCACAAACTCATCCTTTTTCGTGTCGTATTGTTTCTGTCTTTCGAACTTCTCTATTTCTGTGTTTCCACGAAAATTACGATAAAAATGTCCCTCTCCGTCAATTTCAATAACTATTTTTTGTTCTGGTAAATAAAAATCGAAAGGTAAACGTCTACATGTCCCTTTTGGAGAAGGGTGTCCAACACAATCTGAAAATCTTTTTTCTGGAATTCGAGATCCAAAACCATTCTCCGTTAGGTATTCATTGAGTACCTGTTCACCCTTTGATCCTCTACATATGGGACATCCGTGGTTCCCGTATAAATGGTTGTGTGGAGTTTGTAAAAATTCACCATGATTCTTTTTTGGACAAGTAATTTTTACATCTTTGTGTGCTGAAATATAATTGGTGTCCGTATAGTTGTATCTTAATTTTCCATCTTTTTTATGAAATCCTTTTTTGATAACTTTATCTAACCATGTATATTTGTTATCATGATTACCATCACAAATCGGGCAACCACTAGAGAGGTTGTTGATGTGGTTTTTGGGTGTAACATCAAACTCACCATGTGGTTCATCTTTAAAATTATTTAAGTGTCTGTCAGGGAAATTATCCAATTTTTTTCCACAATATAGTTTGATCGGAGGAGTGTTCCTGACCTGTCCACCCCAAACTTTTTTAACATCTTCGTAACCTGAATATTTAGGAGTTCCGTCTGGATTTTTGTGAATTTCTTTTGCTTTTTCTACAAATTCATTATACCTTTTATCATCCTCTTCTTTCTTTTTACATATTGGACAACCCTGGGCTGGGTGTGGATATGTTGGTAGGGGTACATGGTTTCTTGCTGGTACTTTGAATTCGTGTTTATGGGGACATTTTAGTTTTATATCTTTTGTTCTACGATAACCAACCCAGTTATCCTTGTTTTCTTTGTTATCGTATCCAGTATATTTGGGAGTTCCGTCTGGGTTTTTGTGAATTTCATGGGCCTTTTCTACAAATTCATCATAGGTCATAAAGTCTCTACGCTCATTCAACATATTTTTGGTACTATTAACACCACCAGAATTATTTCCATATACAAAATTGTATAACGTCTTTATTCTTTCTGTGTTTTTAATAAAATCTGACATACTATGATATTATAGTAAATATCCATTGATCAAAAAAGATTTTTTTTACGATATTTATTTAAAAATATATTCGAAATGGATCTTCAACTGAAGTCTGACAATTAATTTCACATTTTGTTGATAGTATACCATAACTAACTTATATTTTTGATTACATTGTAAATCAAAAATGGAAATACAGACCAAACCAAATATTCAACTTGATTTGTTTGAAAATACAAACAATAATATTCCATCACCAAATAACATCCGGGTACTTGTGGCCTGCGAGGAAAGTCAGGCAACGACCATAGAACTTCGTAAGCTTGGGTTTGATGCTTGGAGTTGTGACATCTTAGAATGCAGTGGTGGACACCCTGAGTGGCATATACACGGCGATGTATTGAACGTACTCAACGATGGGTGGGATATGATGATCGCACACCCAACTTGTACCTATCTAACGAATAGTGGGGTATGTTGGTTATGGAATAAGGACAAATCCAAAAATGAACAGAGGTGGGAAAATCTCAACGAGGGTGCTCGATTCTTTAAGACCTTGTTGGAAGCTCCAATACCATTGATCGCCGTTGAGAATCCAATACCACACAAATACGCGGTAGAGTTAATTGGACGGAAATACGACCAGTGTATTCAACCGTATCAGTTTGGTCATCCAGAGAGTAAAGCGACTTGTTTTTGGTTAAAAGGATTACCAAAATTAAAACCCACCGAAAATGTTAAAGAAGTATGGAAATCTTTACCGAAAAACCAGGCACAGAGATTACATTATCTATCACCAGGACCTGAACGAGCCAAACTACGTTCAAAGACCTTTTCGGGTATTGCTCAAGCTATGGCTCAACAGTGGGGATCCTATGTTTATGAAACTCAAATTAAAAAAAATCTATGAAATTTGGAAATTTAAATTTTCAATCGTACTTTTGTATAAAATAAAAACTATGTCAAAAAAAACTACGTCAAAAAAAACTAATTCTTACAAGTCCAAAGCATTTGTTGATCGTGAATTTGAAAACTTTATGAATTCCAATGATCCTGAATATGTGGCAGATAATATGGGTGATTTTTTAGGTGAATTGAAACATACCTCTGCTCATTTAGTTTGTGAAGGTTGTATCGAAAACAAAATACCTGATGAATATAAAGATTCTTTTTATGGTATGATATCAGACCCAGTTAAATTTAAACTGTTTTATGACTTATCTATTAGTATGTCAAATACGATGAAAGCATCATCTGGTACAGGGTTTCAAACAAAAGTTTGTAAGGTTTTAAATTGTTTATTTGAAAAAAATTGTTTAGACCTTCGAGCGGAAACAAATGGTGAATTTAAAAATTTATTAAATGAAATTCTTAAGAAAAAGGAAAAATTAAAAGATCTTTCCCCAGATATTGATATTGTTGTATACAATAAAGGTAGTGTAAAGGTAGATTCTATTAAATGTATAATTTCTGTCAAAACCACAGCAAGGGATAGGATTCTCCAAACATTAAATTCCAAAAACGAGATTGATACTTACGGTATAAAAATACCTATGTTTTTTGTAACTTCTGGTTGGGACAATGATTTAAATAATGAGAGATGTATTAATCGAGAAAGAGTTCAAAATTTAGATGGTACATTTGTCACTAGTGAAAATACTAAAGAGTATGGTAATATTAAAAAACTATCAACAATAATTGAAGTATTCAAGGAAAGGGGTTGGGGTTCTTGAATACTTTATATCAAAAAAATTTTCTGTACCTCGTTGACTTTTGGTAATTCTCTTTGTATATTTGTAAAAGATTTGTGGTTCACACCACACATTAAAAATCGATCGTTCTTTGAAATTTTAAAATTTGGGTCGTCTATGATCCTTAAATAAACCACGAAAGTGGTATAAAGTGATCCATTGGGTTAGATGGGTTGCGGCTTTCGAAAGAGAGCTCGAGTAGACAAACGAGATATCGTTCGACCTTGAGTAACGAGGGTAACACTGTAGTAAAAATGGTAAAACGAATGGGGGAAGCGGTTCCTTCATTTGAGGTGGGAACACCAATAAGAATAACTCGTAGGATTTTTGTGAGAAACATAGTCATCCAACTATGCGATCGCGTAATTCAATATGATGGGAACCTTAAAACCTAAAGGTATGATATTGTACAGGTGGTGCTGTTAATGTCCTTGACATGAACCTACCAAGGTTCATTTCTTGAAGGAGTCCAAAAATATGGAAATCGGGAGATTTCAGAGGGTAGTTTAGTATCGTGTCGTTCAAAAGATGACATGGCTGGTTGATGAGCCACTACCTTCATTATCCGCAAGCCAAAAAACTAGTTATTTATGTTAACGACATCTAATAAAAAGGAAAAGTGCTCATCAGTCGTCGGAAACAGGTGACTACTTAGTAATGAAACGTTCATTGCCGTAAAGGGCTCCAAACCCGATACGATTTTTATGAAAGTCCTCTAACCTCGCAAGGGTTAATTGGGAAGGCATTCTCGAGGAGTGATAAGTATTAAGAGAGTATTCGATGACTCAAGGATTGGTTAATCTAATTGACCGTCACTGGTTGGTACAACTCAAAAGGTTGTGGATATAAAGGGAAACAATAATCCTTTTAAAGTCAACTAACAAAACATGTAATCTCAGTGTTTTTTTTATTCAATATATTTATACATAAAAGTATAAAATTATGAAAAAAATATATCTTACAGAATCAGAATTAGTTGGTTTGATTAGAAATGTAATCAACGAACAACAAACAACAGTAAACCCATTATTTAACGTAGCGATTCCTCAATTAATTTTTCAAGGAAATCCACAAAATCAAAAACAAATATTTTTAAGTGGTACTTATAAAG
>Ga0214923_10002170_pt1 | contig 26561 bp, 16 predicted proteins | sample LL1510_MetaG_FD_177993 | JGI IMG/M metagenome (GOLD analysis project Ga0214923, IMG submission 177993) | Freshwater microbial communities from Lake Lanier, Atlanta, Georgia, United States - LL-1510 | ecosystem: Environmental > Aquatic > Freshwater > Lake | place: USA: Georgia | collected...
TCTCTTTGATGTATCTACTCCATTAATTACTGGAGTATTTGATAATATCCCAGCAGGCGATGTTGACACCAGAGATATGACTTATGAACTATTTGATATTTATAATCCACTTAGAACCTTCAATTATCAAAAAAAGATATGCGCGAGGTCTGAGCAAATTAATGAACTTAAAAAAGTAGTAGACTCGCGCAATACTTCTATAAATTCAAATAGATCTATGAAAAAACATGATACTGCGTCTCGAGATGATAATAGATCAAATGCGTTGGATGGATTAAATGAGTCAGATGAATCAAATGAGTTGGATAAATCAGAAGTTTCAGCAAGTGAGCCTATACAACAAGAAGATATATTTATGAATCCAAATATTCAACATGATAATATTGCGTTTGATGATTCAGAAAAATTGTCTGTCGCGACTCCGAGTGTTAATACGCTTATAATGTCGCATCTAAGAGCGCGGTCAAATTCAGAATCAAATAGCGAATCTGATTCTGATTCAGATAAAGATGGAGATATCAAGATAAGATATAATCCTACGTTAACTGCTACAATAGATACACAAAGAAAATCTATGGTGAAATACAAACAAAACACAAGTCAGCAAAATTATAGAGAAACAATATTCAATAATTATGCCCGTGGGATTCGTACTATACAACGCGCAAACCCGCATTATGTGTTGATGAAACTCGCGGATAAAGCTTGTATAGAATCTGGGTATAAATATAAGTATCTAAAAATATACCGCAAATTAAACACAGAAATTTCTGAAGAATTTGCTTATAAGTTCTTGATCGCGATTGCATCAAATATATATACATATTTCCTGATATTTACTCCGGAGTTTCTGGAAGTAATTAATCAGACAAATTATTCATATAAATGTAGTCCGCGATTTGAGTATGTGATATATTATGCTAATATCATAGCAAACTATTATGAAGTAATGGGATTCTTAAAAGCGCGATTTGGTAGTGGAGACAGCGAGAATGTAATCAGAGACAATTATACAGGTATGTTGTCAAATAAAGATATTGGATCTTATTGCTCAAAGCACATGATTAAACATGACTTTGATATAGACGCGTCTTTATTGATAAATCTGACAAATAAAAAGCATAAGATGATAAACTTGATGATATCAGAAAGATTGAGTTCTTCTATATACAACGAAGATTTAAAATCTACTGAATTCGTAGATAATATTCCTAAGTCTATAGTTTATAATCAAACAACATCAGCCAATATTTACGAGGCCGATATAGTTAAACTAAGATTATTATTCTTATCAAAAGGTATAATAGATAGCGAGTTTGATTGGTTTGGCGTTAACTTAACTGGTAGCAGTTTCATGTTGGCCGCATATGATACAAACACGCGCTTATCATTATATAGAGCGGATTTTACAAATAAGTTTCCTGCTGAGTTTAATGAGTTATTTGAAAAACATGAAGAGCTATTATCATACGATTACACTATTGAGAAATTTATCTATAATAAAGCTGTTCGATTACCGATAGATATGAAGAGTAATATCAGAAATCTAATCAAACACGCGGTCAAGTATTATCAGACTGACAAACATGTTGCCCCGGATGCTCTATTAATCAAAAATTACTATAGACAAGGTGAAATGACATTAGATATGTTAGATAAAGTACCAGAAAGCTGGATAGATTTTGATTTTGTTGTTGATACGTTTAGCGAACTCGAGCGTACTGCGCATCGCATATTTGAACATTTCTTAAAAAAGTGCCCCGAGATGTATATCATGATTCAGGTATCTTCCCGAAGATACATCATTGTACCAAAAGTAAACTATTTACCTTCTGCTGATGTCTATTATCATACCATATCAAAAGTAATGGCTTATCACGTAGCCGGAGTCCGCGGTTATTTTAATGGATCAGAATCTATGTTTGCGCCTTCTTGCTTTAATTTCATTCATACTAATATTAACGAGACTACTCGCGCAGTTACTACTATTTCATCTTATACTATTGTAGATAAATATACCGACCGAGGAGTCATCTTTGTGACTGATGTATCTAGAATAAGATCTGCAATATGCACGGTTCTTACCGAAGCACTATTTTCAGAAGATAATATAACAAATATGTCAGAGCGCAATAAGCTATTAGATACTATAATGTCTATATAACCTGATAGGTTATATATTCTCTTTTTTAACAAGATATTCTATTCTATTTCACTCTATGTTATCACTACAAAGCGGCGAAAGAAGAAACAAGTCTGAGTAGGAAATTGTTGACTCAATAATTTAAACAATGTTTATTTATGTGATTAAAAGTGATAAGTGTGTCAAATTATGTTAGATTATCTAACAGATATTAATAAAGCAATATATCAGAATAGTACACTAATAGATGCCGCGCTTGGCTCTATTATTCCTATACTGATATACTCGACTACAGTTAATGCGCGTAAGAATGTGCCGCGGCTTAGTGATATCCGGGGCAAGTTCTTAGAACAAATTTCTAGACTATATACTTCTTATACGCAGTTTAATTTTGATAAAGAGCTGCGGGATTGGTTAGATCACTATATCAAAAAAATACCTGATGCGGATCTTGCGGCGATGGTAAAAGATGTTTATAGTGTTAAATTACTAAATTATGTTGCAGAAGAACTCAGAAGACAAATATCAGCAATAACATTAGTCGAAAAATATTGCGACACATTACAACCTAGAGAAATAGAGCCGACTCCCGCAATATTAGTAAAACCAGACACTAAAGCAGCGGGAATAAAGCTAAAGCCCGATGTACAAACGTGGGCTAATACATTACTACTATATTCTTATTATGAATATATGTGCAAACTCTATTCTATGTTACGCGCGCATTATACAGAATCAATAGTAATGACCGCGCTTAATCCTGTGTTTAATAGATTCATATCAAAGTTTGTGAATAATAACCCCGAGATTCTTATCATGTTTTTAGAATCAAATGCAATACCTTATTTGCAACATAATGGCGAAAATATATTGATATATCGCGCTATGATACTAACCCCGCGATTTAATATATCTTCTGATATGGCCGCGGCTAGAGCTGGTATCGCACAATATCTCGGCGCAGTTATCTCAACAAACAAACTAAAAGCAAAAGCAATGAGTCGCTGCGAGATTATTAAACATATATTGTCACGTATTTATAATCGCCGGACTAATAATGTTAATAAAAACAAATCAGTTCTCTAAAATAGTAGGGAAGAAAAAAGAGAAATAAACTCTATCAGTTGATATTATTATCAGTTGATATTATTATCAGTTGATATTATTATCAGTTGATATTATTATCAGTTGATATAATTATCAATAATGTAGTTAAAATACTTGATAGCTACTAAGTAATTGAAGTTTGCTTTGATTGTATTCATAATAAATTGCCGATCATAGACTCGCGGGCGAGTCTCAATAAGGAATTCTATAAGCTTGCTAAAGGCGCCAAATAATTCATTATGAAGCGCGGCATTTTTTATTAGATGCGCATCTAACTTAGCAAATGCAATAGTCGCAGTAGGATCTTTTTTGATATCTGTTCTATCAAGGTAAAGGCTATCAGGTTGAATATTTGCATTGTAGATATTATATGATCTGTACAATAACCCAATAAGCAATAGCACGAAATTGCTATAGATAAACGCGGGCCATACATTGATTAATTCTAACACTAATTCCGGCGTTATCATCAGTAAAATGTCTTCTTGTATATCTGTTGGGATTTTACAACTTATATGGCTCAAATTACATACAGGAGTCGCGGCAGTTATTATTGAATATAAATATCCTACGAACATTTGCGCTTTGATATGCGCGTTAATAATATAAGGAAATATTTCTTGTATGTTTGTACATAGAGGAGATACTGAGAATGCCGCGCTTTTGTTATCAACTACATAATTTGGGTAAACCTCATCAAAATACTTAGCTGCGCGAGTGCTTATATTATATCCAAACATATCTGACTCATCCTGTATTTGCTCACCTACCGAAGTATTAATGTCATTTGTTTTGGCCATATAGTATTCTAAAGCATTGTAGTAAACTGTGTATAGCCGCGTCTTAAAGATGACTATAGTAGATATAAACAGACTAACATCATATTGATATATGTTGGGATTTATCTTATTAATGATACTCACCATGAAATTGTTAACCTGTTTTTTATCGCGGTTGGTTGTCTCATTTGCAACATAGTTAATCATCAACAAGTTATATAGCCGATATTGCTGAATGAAATAGTAATTGATATCAATGACATGAATTCCATCAGTAATATTATAAGCAAATATAGCATTGACTATATAAGGATATAATACATGATTATTATAAAACATACATTGCGCCAATAAGTGCAATCTCATGAAATATAAGTTAGTACATGTATCATACTGCGGCACTTCGCCGGTTATCAGATTTACATCAAATAAAGCAGCAACATATAATATAGCAAATGCATTATACTGTTCTTGACTTATCTTTGCTAATACTTGTTCGACGCGTTGATTAGCCGCGGTAAGTGTCGCGGGCAGATTATTAATAGGCGCGCTCTTACCAATTACATTCTGAATCTGATTCAGATATCTAGTCGCGGGCTTTCTTGGTGCGATTTCTTTAGTAGCAGCATGCGGGCTATATGTTGGATTAACAAATAAATGTATGTTGTCATATATTAGTTTGTTTAAGATATAGAGGTCAAAGAAGATATCAAATTCAGCAAGTATATTCGCGGGGAGTATTGGATTATTATTACTCAATATCCCGGGCATATAGTGAAGTAAATCAATAAATACTAAATACCTGATATTTTGTTTGGGTATTTTGTTGTAATGATCCACAAACTCATTATACTTCTTCGTATAGAATTTATGTACAGCAGTCGCGCGATGTACATGCGAAGATATATAGAAAGGAAAATATGTTCCGATAATATCTAATTTAGCAATATTCGCCGCGTTATTCTGTTGGTTCAACATTGGTGGCTGTAAATACATTATATTATAATTCAATTTTTATTTAAACAATCGGTTATATATACTTGTGATAGTTTTTACAGGGTAATACAGACTTAAAGAGGTGACCTTGATAGTGTATTTTTGAATGCTCTATTCCTATAACTATTGCTTATATCAGGCTGTGTATTGATATAAAAAAAATAATCGGCTCAAACCTCACCGATCTCGTTTCAATACAATGTTGTTGTAAGAAACATCTTTTTTTATCACTCAATAGTAATTACTTAATTACTTAATTACTTAATGACTTAATTACTTAATTACTTAATTACTTAATTACTTAATTACTTAATTACTTAATTACTTAATTACTTAATTACTTAATTACTTAATTACTTGATCAAATATTCAATTGTTTGATATATATATCGATAAACTTAGTTAGAGGATTCGGTGATACTATTTCTACAAACCCGCGACCAACTATTCTTTTGATTAATAGCGGACATTTACCAGTCATAATTTCTTCAAGAGCAATACTCTCAGGATTATTAAATTTAGTAGTATCAACAAACGCAACATCGCCGTTTTCTAAAGCCTTAATCCGCGTTACTATCAATGCGCAGAATTCATACAATGATAGTTTAGATATAGTGCGCATTTCTTCAAATGGCGTTACTTTGATTATTCTTGATGATTCCGGGTTTATAATATTCGATTGCATATTGAGATGATTAGTACTTTTAGACATAAACGAAGGAGTGATATATTTATGTCTAGAACTAACTACAGTAGCACTATCGCTATCATCATCTTTATCATCTACTTCTGCTTCATCTATATTCTGATCATCTGATTCGGAATCAGTAGAAATAGAGTCAGATATATCAGAATCATTATTATCTGATATTTCACTCTTTTGAGTATCTTCGGAGACTTCTGAAATTGCTTCGTCGTCACTCATATGCGCAAAGATGTTTTAATTGCTCAAGTATTAATATTCAAGATATAATTTTCAATTTTAATAAATAACTAGACTCCTTTTTCCATTAAGTTGTCAAATAAATAGATGGCTTTAGTTGTTAGCCGCGGAAGAGGAAAGAGGAGTAGGAGGAAGTAAGGCATCTTTTATTAAAGATATAGCCGCGATATTATATTCTAGTTAATGCGCGAAGTAGAGTAGTCGCGCGGATATAGTGTGATAACTCTGAATGCTTTTTTGGCCGAGTAGCTCTATAATAGTATTAGCGCGCATTTATTATAAAATTGATTTTTTTCTATATCAGAGTAAATTGAATATTGGATATAATTAATATCCAACAAATTTTCTGATGTCGGGAAACGCACTATCAACGAATGAGATTGATCAGACATACTCAAAATTTATCTCTGTAGTTGGCGCGAGTCATAGTAATATAAAGATCTGTTATAAGCGTAATATGGGTCCTACATCTTATTACACTAGCGATGACACTAAATTATCGGGGTTTTATGATAAACTGTCTAATATTGATAATAGTACAGCAGATTCTCTTGGTGGTACCTTTTATGAGCGACTGGGCTATTCCCCCGCCGGGTTTGTCCTACAGTTTGATGTTGTATTTGATGACTCGCAACAGGTAAGTATACCGGGATTTGAATCAAAACTTGCTAAGAACCTTCAATTATATATCATCAAAATATATAAGTTGATTAAAGCAGTAACCAATGGCACTAATTCATCTGATGCTGGCGCCGATTCTGAGGTCGCGGAGATTGCGGAGAAAGCAGAGGAAGATCACGAGTGTTATGCTTTGTTACTTCGCGCCGCCACTAATAGTGGAGTATCATATCAGATACGCTTTCCATCAATAAAATTGTGTTACACATATCGCGTTAAAGCAATCGAAGAATTCAGAGAATCCCCGTTAACTAAAGACTTCCGCGACTTTATGAGTCTATCTTTGCGACAGGGATTGTTGGAGTCATTTGTTATATATAGCGCCGACTCCTTATCAAATATAAGTATTTTATTGCCCAAAGTATCAGTAGAGTCCGCAAACTGCTTCTTTGAATTATATTATTTAATAGTCAAGAAGTATATATTTGTTAGCTCTGAATCCATCGCATCAATCGAATCTCCCGCTGCGCTAATTAATATTGCGCCGGGGACACTCAGTTTGATCGGTGAATGGAACGCGGCGGAATCACATATACATAGTGATACTACTAAAGTCATAGAATCTACTCGCGAATCAACACTGCAATCAAAAGGGTATTTCGAAGATCTTATCAGTCAAGAAAACGATACGAATATCAATTATGATGGTTTACTGCTATTGAGATTGTTGGAAATGCTATACCCAAACGGCGCACAAACTCAAGACGAATGGGTACGTGTACTAAGCGCACTATTTAACGAGAACTATATAAAGTATTACAATCTCGCAAAATGGTTCAGCGCGGAAACTGCGTTCATTACTTTATTTGATTCTACTTGGCGCAATATGCGGGTAGTACGGCTAATGACTAAATCAAAGCATAGTAATACCGAATCTAATAAAGTAAATACTAATCATGATAGTGATAGCGGGGTATTGAGTATAAGCAGTATAGGGAGTTCAGAAAGTGTGGAAAGTGCAAAAGTTGCAAGGGCTGTAGGGTCTGCAGGTATATTAAGTAGGGCAAATAAAGCAAGCGAATCCGAGAGTAGCCTGGTAGAGCTAGGCGCCGCGGATATATCTAATGAAGAAATATCAACAAGATTTATCATCTTTAGCGCGTTCAAAAAAGATAGACGCGCTTTTAACGATATCCGCAATGACTTTATATATAAAAAACTTAAACTGATCGCAGTGCAAAATGATGGATGTTTTGAACATACTAACATCGCGGATATACTCAAGTTTAAATTTAGCGAGTCATATGTAACCGATTATTCCTCCGAATCAACAAAGACATTTATGTGGTATGAAATGATTATTGACCCCGAGAATATGTCTGAGAGATTTGTCCAGTTCAGATGGACAGATACAAAGATCCCTATTAAGTTAAGTATCTATATATCGCGCGATTTAGTCAATATGATGATTGCACTAGAGCGCGATTATAACTCGGAATATATTCGCCGAATGAATGACTTTCAGAAACAGTTTGAGCGCAAGTCTCAATGCGCGACTATTATGCAAGATGGCGGCGATTCATTATCTGTGGGAAGCGGCACAAGTCGACCAAGTAGTCGCGCGACTGCACCAAAGCGGCCTAAGAAATCAGACGTTCCGGCAGATATTAGTGTACTAGGATTAATAGTAAAGAATATTAAATCATCAAAGTTGAGTTTGCAATCTGAGCCATTTATTAATAACTGCCTGAAGTCCGCGGCGCAACTCTTCTTGCCAAAAGGTATGCCCGGATTTAGCCGCAGTATTGACAAGAACGAAACTATATTACCTGTCAGTAATGGTATATTGCGATTCTATAACGAAGAAGGCCGCGCGAGAGCTGAGTTTATTGATGGATATCACGAGTTCGCGGTTAGTAAGTACTCACCAGTTGTTTACTTCAATCCGCGCGACCCTAGTGTTGATGAATCGGCTAAGCGTGAGTTTGCTGTGGCTATAGTGCTAATGAATTCAATATTAGATGATATATTTGTTGAGGCGGATGCTCGGCGCAAAGTGTTAACATTTATGTCGCTTGCACTTGATTGGCGGACAAAAGTATTGCCGCTTCTGATCATGGCGGGAGGAGGTGCTAATGGTAAGTCTACGATATTAAAGATGTGGATTGCAATATTGGGAGATTACGGCGCAAATACCGCGCTAGAGATGATAACGCGGCCGCGTGAAGATGCGTCAAAGCCAAACTCTGCTTTAATGATGTTAGGGCGATTGCGTGGCACAGTGTTCAGCGAGCCACAGAACAATGAACGACTAAACCCGGGGCGAATTAAGGACTTAAATGGCCAGGAAATGCAAGGTGCGCGTGACTTGAACTCAAAACAGACAAATATTCGGATTAACTGCGTTCAGTTATTCGGCACTAATTTTGATCCAATTATTGACGCAGTTGATCACGGCACATGGCGGCGTATTATGTATTATAAATGTAAAACACAGTTTGTATATTCGCCTAACCCCGCGAATCGATATGAGAAATTGCGCAAAGATGATTATATTTGTAAACTAGTAGAAACTCCTATATATCAATCCGCGTTCTTGCAAATATTGATAGAGCATTATATTGATTTCTATAACGTATATGGAGGTAACTTTGACAATGTTAAGAGCGAGACTATCGCGCGAGAAACAGAGAACTATAGAAACACTCAAGATATGTTAAATGCATTCATCACAACACGTATCATTGCTAACAAAGATTATTATGAACTATTTCCTGATAGAAAGTCAGTTGGAGTAATAGACGGCGTAGTAGATGAAGGAATACTAACAACAGAGAATATTGCAGCAGGTTATAGTATATATATGACAGCACAAGGAGTCAAGAAGTTGCCAGTATTACGCGATTTATGTTCTCAGATAGAAAACTCAGCGCTAAAAGACCGGCTAGTACGAGTTACTGATCAACACATGTATATAAGAGGATATTTCTTGCTAACTGAACCAGAAAGAGTTGATTATGAAAAGTTTAAGTTAATAAAGATAAGAATGGAATAACATATAACTATGTTGTAATATTCGGACGAATCTGGGTTACTTTAGATCGCTTCTACCTAAGCAGTAATAAATTTGAAACATATTTTTTTTGATATATATCTACAACAAATGTCGCTCACCCCTTATGTTGCTAATGGAGAAGATTACTACGTATCTATTATTAAGTTTATCTTGTCAGATCAACCTATGCCTCTTATATCTATGAGTGCTCCTCATCAAAAAATAATAGTAAATGACCAAACGCGATTTATTAGTAATGTATATATACGCCATGATATTCAAACTATTGTACCGGGTCAATATACAATTCCACTGCTTACAACAAAGAAAGTGTACTTACGGGCAATTGTAGAAGAACTATGGTTTTTCTTAAATGGTAAAACCGATGTTACTGAATTAGAAGCTCGCAAAGTTAATATATGGAGCGATAACACTAGTCGTAAAACGCTTGATTCTAAAGGGCTTAATGACTATGCTGTTGGTGAAACCGGGCCGTTTTATGGATTCCAATGGCGACATTTCGGCGCGGAATATCCTTCGAAAGTCGGCGGATTTGATCAACTTGAGTATATAGTCTCGGAGTTACGCCGTGATCCTAATAGTCGCCGCGCGATTCTAAGTGCGTGGAATGCTAAAGATTTAGCCGCGATGTGCTTGCCGCCTTGTCATGTTATGTATCAGTTTGAAATAATAGAAGGGCGGCTTAATTGTACTTTGACACAGCGATCAGGTGATATGTTTTTAGGAGTACCATTTAATATGGTATCAGTAACATTGCTCACTATTTACATAGCCGAAATCTTAGGAGTCGCGCCGGGTATTATTCATCATAATATTACAAACGCACATATATATCACATACATGTAGATGCTTGTCGCCAGTTGCTTGCTAATCCAATCTTACCGGCGCCATCAATCATTATTTTGCGACCTATAACTAGTATTGCTGATATCTGTGAGATTCATATAGAAGATATCAAATTATGCGGATATGTATCTGCGCCGACTATTAAAGCAGATATGGTAGTTACATAGTTATATCAATAGAACACAAAGAAGTAAAAAAGAAATAATCTTTAGAAATTTATTTTTTGATTATATCCGAGCTAAAGCCCAACTGATGCCAATATCAATCAACGCGGCTATAGATGAGTAAACATTAGAAGGTTTATCAAGTATTCGGAACATCGAAGTGATCAGAAATGTTGACTCTATCAATAAAGATATGGCCATTATCATAAATACACATTTAGTATATTTGACAGTATTATTTGATATATACATAACATAAAACTTATTTAAGGCATATAAACTAATAACACAATACTCTGCGAGTACGTTATCTATTATTGATAAACTAAGTACAGCCGCGCCTAGTAATCCAAATAGCGCAACTCCTAATATAATCTGCAACAATGTTTCGCGGGGTCTCAAGGTTGGATTATTTGTTCTAACTACTTGTTCAGGTAATATAGTTAGTCTCTGAGGTACTCTTGGAGGCGATAGTGGTGCCGGCAGTGACAACTGATCAGAAGGCGCAGATGAGTCAACTTTACTACGTTTTAGTATATTTGATTCAACATCAGTAGATATATGCGGCGTTAGAGTCATAACTGGTTTATTAGAAACGTCATCAGACAAATTTATCAAATTATCTATAGGAATACAAGTCATCCTTGTTTTGATATCAGCTACTGCTGATTTCAATTCAGTTAATTCGTTGATTAATTTGTTGATAGGTGTAACATCATCAGTGTAAATTAAATACTTTTGTTGACTAGACCCTATTAAAGATGTATTATTGTTAGAAACAATACTATCTGTGGAAATATCAGTATTAACAATACTATATGTGTCACTAATAATATTACCTAAAGTAGTATTATTTGATAAAGGCAATACTCCAACTCTGTCCATAGATGTAATATCAGACATACTTTGTATATATTATATTTTAATATTATTCATTTTTTTATATATTTCTGATATACTAACTAAAATATATAAAATAAGGAGTACTATAAGATAAAAAAGAGTAAAAGAGCGCGAGAGCATAAAAAAACAAAAGAGGATATTATTCTCGTCTTGACTCTATCATACTACAAATACATATACCTATCAAAGGAATATATACTAATATATAATAGTCATTAAATCGCGTAGATTCTTTAATAACATTATTATAAGATAAAATCAAGTAAATAATGTTGAATATAATAATAAATACATATATAATAATCATCATAACCCGCGCTATTACTAGTAAGTAAAATAATGGCTCATATATAATATCACGACCTATTGTAGATCTTATATCAGAGTGTACTCTATCAAGTTCAATATATGCTTCGTATGTATTATCAGTAATCACTATTGAGGTAGAATTTATCTGCGGAGTATTTGACATAATTTAGAGTTGGATGTTAATAGCTCACAATCTGTAAGTTGTCAGATATTTGCTATATCAATCAAAGTTTATTCATTTTTAATTACACTATTATTTTGCGCGATTAGTAATTATAATATCCACGTGATTGCTAATGCGACAATTATCAAAATACCCAATGTGAGAAGATATATCACAATACGACATTCGGGGCGCAACACATAATGCGGTTTAGACGCATATCTTTGATCTGAGGGGTTCACGGCAGATTGCTTATGTATAATACTAGCATTAATAGGTACACCATTAGTTGCGGGATTAGAGGAATTACATGGTCTAAATATACATTATCTGTATAACATTCAATATTATTCTTAAAGTCAGACATTAGTGCTGATAGAATATTATACTAAAAAAAGATAACTATTTATATTTAATTATCTAGTTACCTGCGAGTTGTCATAAAGAAGATTTATTTTATATTATCTTTTTTGAGTAGTAGTCGCGGTGGAATCTACTATTTGAATCCCGGAGTTATCATTGCTGATACTATATAGTTTTGTTATATTCTGTTTTTCTGTACATTTACATAATTTACGCGTGTTTAAGTTTGTACCTAAATGCGCGACTTTATAGTTCTCGCCGCAAGTCTTACATTCTTCTTCTATTATCTTAATAGCGGGGTCATGATAAGCAATATTCAGATAAGATGCAAAGCTCTCGTTTGAATCTATTATCTTTGATTCTATCAATAGAGTATCATCGCTATCCATAGTAAATTTTAGTTCACAATGATCACAAGCATAATAGCCGATAGGAACAAATGTGAGAATATTTCGGCAACTATTGCAGAACTTAACCATTGATGTTTATATACTTATACACAATTTAATTCATTTTTAATTTATAACTGATGTTTAATTACTATCATTTATAAATTATCTACATTGCGAGTGATATAAAGCACATTAAATGTGGTAATAGCTAATATCAGTCTAACCATAAAATTAGAGCAAGTGCTATCTAATATTATTCCTACAGATCTATCTATTATATATTCTACATCCAAACAATGATTAATTATAGACATATTTAGTAAACTTTCTGTGTTACGATTTTGTTCATTTATAAATATATTAACCTCCTCTACAAATTCAGATGCTACTACACTATTATCTATATTCTCCGAGATATTATCAGAAGAGGACATTGTATTTGTTATTTACAATATTTATTATCTATTATTTTTTATCAGATAAGAAATTCAATACGTGTTCTACCGGAAATGATGTCTCGCAATTTGTTTTGGTGCCTTTAGACATATTTGAGGGCAAAAGTAACTGATCTATAGCTAATGTATCTTTCTTTGATAATGTTGCGCGCGAGTACTTGATTGCATTGCGAATATCAATAAGCGAACAGATTTTAATAATCTGCAGAAAATCACCTTGTGAGTATTTATTGCGTTTTGAATTTGAGACGTCGTCTTTAAACAGAGTGTCGCCGCTATAATTAGGAACAAGATCTGCCGCGACTTTTTGAAACTCGCGATCGCTTTCAATTATATCCCATATTATATCTCGCGAGTCATATTCCGCGACATAAGCCGCGTTCATGATGTTTATTCCGCTAACTCCAGCTACAGTATTAGCGCGGAAATCGTTAAATACATTCACTGGGTTATAGTTATAAGTCATCAAGATCGCGCGAGTATGTAGATGCTTTAATATAGTTAAGTATTTAATCAGTGTTGCGCGCGACTTCTTAATTGCATTTTCCGCCGCGGATTCTTTGACTGAGGACTCGCGCGGATCTTGATGTGTGACTATACACGCGGCTTTTTGTGGAGCAGCTTGTGAGGTTGCTGGTAAGCTATATGTGATATAATCAGATACTTCTACATTGCCTATATCGCACATTATTTTTAGCAATTTAACCGCGCGGTAGTTAGTCAGAAGAAATGCAATACTATTACGAACTGGTCGAGCTTCAGATATCATATATAGCAGATTAGAAGTTCGCGGCAATATAGCGCCGCGTGGCATCATATTAATAACTTTAACATGTTCTTTAATATCTAAATCGGCTCCTAAGTCATATTTAAGATCTGATTCTATCGACTCCACTTTACTATTTGGGGTATATATGTGTAATGAATTATCCTTTTTTATTATATATACTTTACTATCAGACTCAATCAAGTAAAAATACATATTTTCATTATTACCTCCTCCTAATACTTTTTTTGAATTATTACTTGCTTTATTGTTACTATTATTGGTATCACTACTGCTATTGCTATTACTACTGCTATTACTACTGCTACTGCTATTACTACTGCTATTACTACTGCTATCACTACTGCTATCACTACTGCTATCACTACTGCTATCACTACTGCTATCACTATCACTACTGCTATTACTACTACTATCACGATCAATATTGATACTATTATCGGCGGCAATATTTGATTGAGTATCTTCATCAGTAATAGTTTCTACTATTTGTATTTCACTAGTTATTGATTCATTATCATCTGCGGGTGAATCATTATCAGTAGAATCGCTATATATAGTACTAATATCATCTTCACCACCACCGCCTTCGCTATTAACAATTACTTGACAGAACATTTAAAAAAATAGCTATAATTATTATATAAAATAACTAACTATCAATATCAGACAAATATAATAGCATGATATATCAAAAGTAGAGAGTCGGCGGGAAACAGTCAAAGATATATTGCGCTTATAGCTTATTCTTGCAAGACAGTATTTCGCATATTATGATACGAGTTCATCGCTGTATCTTTGACTCGTGCGCGATTAACTCCAAGATTGCTGCTAGCAACATATGGCAATATTAGATGATCTCGGCTATTTCGCTCATGAAGTCCTTCAAATCCGCGGTTCTCAACTCTGTCAGGATTGATACGATATGCATTACTTCTTGATGTCGATAGTTGTGGACGAGATCCAAATCCAGAAGTTTGTGACGCAACAGAGGTCGCGCTATTTCGGGCCGCGCATCTGCAAGCTGGACCACAGTTTTGTGAGTTAGGGCCTTTGCAGCTAAATTTCTCACGATTGTAGAGACTTGGTCCGGTCGCGATTCTATCCATTCCTATAGAATAATCATTTGTTACTGAGGTATAATCATCCGGTTTACCCATTTGTATTCCGGCATAACCCATGCTGTCATCAAGGAAGTCATGGTTATAATTGGAGAAATCCATATTTGCGGCTTTAGCCATCAAATGTAGAGAATTAGCTCCACTAGAGTTATACTGTCTACCAGTCAATCTAATCGGTGATTGCGATGTAGACATGCTATCGAGCTTTGTTGTTGCCATTATAGGGTTATACCTTTCTCTGTTTTATATCACTTTAAATTTGTGTAATAAAAAATTAATAATACATATTATACTCTTCGCGATTTGCTCAGAATTTGTGTTATTAAATAAAGATAGGCCGGCTTCTATATCTATCTTTGGATCTTCTTCTTATTTGATTAGACGTGTGAATACTCCGTATATCTCATTATTTTTTACTTCTACTATTTCAAGTTTATCACAATCTGTTATCTTCAACAGATAATCGCCGCTAGGAATAAGGTCGCCCGATCCTTTAATAGAAGCAGAGGATGAGAATGTAGGCCGGAATTGCGGTAAAAACGATTTATGGTTTATTTGAATAGTGTCTTCTGCAAGTAATGTTTGGCCGGTTTCTGCATCATTAAATGCTATACTAACCGCGGCGGTCTTAAGGTTCTTATTTATGAATATCACATAAGCGCTCAATTTTGCTTGAGCTAAGAACAAATCATCTGCTACCCATATTGCATTTAAGCACTTACTAAAGTTATAAGGCACATAGTACAATATTAACAATATCGCGACTACTACTAATATAGCTATTAGTGTATTTTTATAAGCAAGTAGAAGCATCTTTTTATAGCTATAATTTATTAGTTATTCAAAAAAATAAATCAATATAATTGCGCGGAGAGACAATTACAAAGATATTATTTGCTTGTAATAATCATCAGCAAATAAATTATATTGCTGCTGTAATCCCATATATATCGCAGTTATATTAAATCTAGATAACTTAGATTTGTTATCTTTGATAAAATTAACAGCATTAATCAACCCGATATACTTATATATAGCTTTGATTATTTGTTGTGTCAGAGAAGTTATTTCGTCTATCTGATTAATAGTAACGCCGCGAATAACTGTAATATTAGCGCGGATTTTCTCGATCAGTAGCGGGTCGCAATTAATCTTAGCAAAGCTCATACTATTAATATCACAATTGTAATCGCATTTAGGATGATTGTTTCTAAAGAATGCTTGAATGTCTTTAACTAATCGATCGCCGGTTTCATATATCAGAGTAAGGTCGGCGGGCAAGAAACTCTTTGCTTCTAACAGGTAATTCAGAAATATGAAGCTTGTATAATTAAGTAGGACATTATTTACATTAACTTTAACTCCGGGGGTTATTGTAGGCACAAACTCTCCTTTAATTCGCGAGGTGTATCTACTACTTATTTTGCTGTTGCCATTTTTCTGCACAACTGCGGCGCTCATATCAATTAACGGGTTAAATAGCTTATTATCTGATATAAAAGAGGCTCTATTTTCGGGAGTAGTCACCATATCAAGAATAAATGCGCTTGTGTAAATATCAACATATTTACTATCTAAATCATCTACTGCTTGCTTTGTTGATTTTGTCATTGGTAATAAGAATTAAGGGGTAGATCAGATGATCGAGTGTATTAGATATATTTTAGATTTAATTATTCATTTTTTTATTGACCTTTATTAGCCCTCATTAGGGCGCGTCTTATAGTGGATAATTCGGCGAGAAATTAAGATTGAGACCTCGCGCGGGGATAGTGGTCAAAAAATGAATAATAACGAGATGACTTATATAACAGCATGGATTATATCAGTTTCCCAATAAGCCCCGTTATTGCTGAAGCAACTTATTGGAAATTGCGTCCCGATGTAAATACTCCTGCTGATGACGAAGAACATAGTTTATATGACGACTATGCGCCGGAAGATATTCGAGATAAAGTGATATTACGCAATGATAAGTTCAAAAACTACAATATATATCCTATTTCGGCTTTATCAGATAATACTGCTCCCGATTTGTATGGTCATGAAGTCATATGTGCTAGTAATCCTGCTAAACTTTATATAGATTTAGATTGTAAAAATATAACTAGTTCTACAGCGTTATATAACACAGAACAAGAATTTATCATCTCTGTGATATTTCCTTTACTAGCAGCAATTAATGATCAATTTTATACACAGTATGTTATTGATACCGCGGATACACTCTGTTTACATACTAGTGATGACGGCGATGATTTTGTAATAATGTCATCTACTGATATATCAAGGAGAATATTTAGTTATCATATTCTATTTGCGCCAACAAGATACGCATTTGCAAACGCAGTAATAATACGCGATTTTATGAATCAAGTAATAGAACAATTACATCTTGATGGAAACTCAGATATTGCGCAAATGATTGATATGGGTGTATATAGCGCCAATCATAATCTAAGAACATGTGGCGCGGCTAAACTAGGAGACAATCCACGCGTGAAACGTTTATTAAATCATATATATCCTGATTTATTTGATAGATCACCTGATACTGCATTCCAGCCTAGAAAAAGTAAATTAAGATGGATAGATACTTTAATATCATATGTAAGTCGCGAAATGACTATAATTGGTAATCAAGGTAGTAATGGAATAAGTATAGCAATAGGACAAAGTTTTATTGTTATGGCAGAAAATGAGTATGATAACGTGTTAATAGATTTTGTAAATAATCAACTCATATCTGCTGGACATATGGAAGGATTTAAACATACTAGCACGCGCATTAACCCGCGTACATCAGAGAATATACTTAATACTGTTATTTATAAGAAACGCGAAATGAATCAATATATAGCAAATGTATCATATAATCTATATTATACCAGAATCGCGCCTTCCTTCTGTAATATCTGTAAACGAGTGCATGACAAAGAAAACTCTATGACTGTTTACGTATATCAGAATGATCAGTTATGTATAAGAATCTATTGTAAACGAAACTTTGCTAACAAGTATATAATTATCAGAGAATCCGCCGAAGACATTATCAATAAATGTCATATCGCCAATATTGATATAGAATCGCGCCTTACTTTGCTGAGCGACTCCCCTGAAATAGCAAGTGACGGCGATAGTGTGGGCGCATCAGAAAGTGGTTTTGATACCCGCGATAACAATGAAGAAGATAGCAATAAAACTGAAAAAGAGTCGGCGCCAAAAGTACGAAAAACAATACCTATACTTAAAGCATCAAAGTTAAATATGTCAAATAAGATGTTAGAGCTATTGGCTAATAAAACAGGCGCAGATGAAGTAAAAAAAATTGCCGAATACTTAAATCGCACAAAATTTACATCAATACCTAATAAGATAATATATAATGACCCGATAATGCGTGATTTAATACCATTTGATGAATATTTAGAATTGCCTAAAACTTTGTTTGTAGATGCGGCAATGCGACTAGGTAAAACAAAGAAATTAATTGAGTTAATGAACAAATACTATCCTTTGTCTACTAAAAGCGGTGAAAAAAGTAAAAGTAAGATATGTATACTTACTTTTCGTCAGACATTTGCGCGACACATGGTTAATCAATTTGAATCATCCGGCTTTGAAAGTTATGATAAGATTATTGGGCCAATATGTAGCAATAAACACCCGCGTATTATATTGCAAATAGAATCAATGCACAGATTACTGATACGTAATTATGGACAACATGAAGCGCCTCAGTTTGATGTACTTATTATGGATGAGTGCGAGTCTATATTTGATCAAATTGACTCCGGATTATCACAGCGTTTTGGAGAATCATTCGCGGTATTTGAATGGCTATTTAGATATAGTAAAACAGTAATAATGATGGATGCATTTATTGGAGATAGGAGTTATAATATAGTAGAACACATTAGAAGTTTACTAGGCAGTGTATATCATCAAAATACATATGCTAGATCAGCAGAAGATAAATATGATATTACATGTGACTTAGAGAATTGGTTGAAACAATTATTAGATGCTGTACGCAGAAATAAACGTATAGTAATAACATCCAATACAAAGACGCAAGCAGAAGCACTATATACGATGCTAAATCAGATTGATGGGTCTATCCGCATTATGATATATAGTCAAGATACCGCGGCTAATGTAAAGCTATTACATAGTTCAAATGTTAATAAGTTCTGGACAAACTATGATATACTAATATATACCCCGACTATCTCCGCGGGAGTATCGTTTGAAATCTCTCATTATGACATGTTGTTTGGCTATTTTGTGTCAACTAGTTGCACAGCAGAATCTGCAATTCAAATGATGGGTCGTATACGTTCTTTACGAGATAATAGCTATAAAATTTATTGCAGTAAAGCGTTTATAAGTACTGATTATTACCCGACTAGTACTGCAGAAATAGAAAGCTGCGTTAGGCGGCGCTACTTTAGTTTGATGAATACTATCGATTTAAGTAATGTAATTATTGAATATACTATAGATGGCGATATATTAATCAATAAAAGCAATTATTATTATATATGGCTACACAACACTATTGTCAAAAATTTGAGCAGAAAAATGTTTATGAATAGACTTATAATGCTATTATTAAAATCCGGCGCTCAAATTGAATCATTATGCTTAAAAAGCGATAATTTAACACCAGCAGAAATAACTGCTACATTAAAAGAATGCGCTGAGCAGAACAAATCAAACAAAGCAGAGTCTATTGCATTAGCAGTAAATTTGACAGATTTAGAATATGTAGAGCTTAAATCGCGACATGATAAACAAAAAATGTCATCAGGTTATATGTTTTCAGAGCATAAACCAACACTTAACGCGGAAGATCCTAAATTTGCTGAATGTGATGGAAACAACATTGACAAATTATTAGATGATAATATAGCAGAACATACTGCCGAAGAATTAAGAGATGAAATGCTAAATAAACTAGGTATGAATGTAGAAGATATACGTAGCGATAATATAGGAGATATATTTGCTATTGATATAACTCCACAAGATCAAGCTGCAATGAGGAAGCATTATCTACGATCATTCTATAAATTGCCATCTTATGATTATATAGATACTGTATTTGTTACAGTATATGATACAGATCGTAGTAGAAATATATATAAACAGATAAATCAGCTTGTGCCGATATTACCTCTTTCAAGTAAAGCAGCAGAAATACTAACTAAGAGTTATGATTCAATTGCGGATGATCTTAAAAGCGGCGAGTGTGTTGATAACATAGAATTATGTATAGAGAAAATCCGCCAAGAAGAATCCGCGCGAATTAACTACGCCCCAGCCCCTGCTAATCAATCATGTATTAAATCAGAAGATATATGTGGTAATAGTTTATTAGATCACAAAAACAGTAAATATGTTCACTTGTCATCAAAGCATAGAATATTAAATCAACTAGTGCGATTCTTGGGTTGGAAACATGTATTAGACATGAAAGACAAATATATATCTAAAGCCGAGGTTATACGAAACATAAAAGATAACTATGTAAATATTGTTAACCTAGCTAGTGATATATCTTCACAATTTGGTAGACATAAATGGTTAAGTATCCCAGTATCAGGCTTAGATATACAAAGCCTAAAAGTGCATCTAATAATCGCGCCGATTAATCAATTACTAGAAGACTTTTATGATCTTAAAATAGTAAAATTAGAACACGGAAAAATAGAGATGTATAATATTAGATTTGTCAAAGAATTGTTCATATTTGATAGTATTGAGCATCGTTACCGGCCGGTATATACTATTATTCCTAAGTAAAGCCCTCCTTCCACTTTACTAACAAAAAAGTATAATAACATACTTGTGCTTAAATAAATCATATATTAATTTTTTAATGAGCAATTACTCCCGGGTTTCTACATTGTTTTGTAATAAGCAGATTCGGCGGGAAATTCTTATGAGAAGTCGCGGGGTTATATTAGGGAACGATTTAAACTGATAGGTAAAGACACTTTAGGTTGATTAGGTGCAACAGCTTCCGCTATTAATCTAGATAGCTCATTTTTAAGCTTGGGTAATAAATCATCAACTTGGACATTTAGAGGAAGCGGCTCATTATCAAATATATATCTATTTCCATATTCGATATATAAAAGTATACAATACTTGATAACAAAGTATTCAAACGCGCCAGTCTTTTCTTTGATAACTATATCTTTATTAGTATTATTTGGGGTCAAATATTTATTTATAGATATATCAATAAATAACTTGATCATATTAATTGCGCGGGTTTTAGTTAGTTTATTTATTTCTCCTAATACTTTATTTGATTTAAATACTTTAGTATTAAGTTTATAGGTATATTCATATAAATATTTAAGCCACAATACATGTGCTATAGCATCAGTACCGGCTTCAGTTGATATAGGATCATCTATTTTGAATGTATTAGTAAGATATGTATTTATTTTGTCATAGTCAGTATTATCAATAAATAGATATTCTATATTATAATTATGTATAAGTTCGTGTAAAAGCACAAATCCCATTTCGCAGCTTCTATATATAAATATATTACGATTATAAATATCTCCTACTGTGCAAAGGCCGCTATTAATGAGTCCAGGATTAACTGTTTTTTCGGGATCAGGTGTAAGAAGTAGATTATAATCTGCGCGAGTAAGCTCTTTTTTAAAATCAAGAGGTAGTATGTATATATTAGTATTGATTTTAGATATATCGAGCTGATTACAGTTGAGATGTTTGTTATTACCTATATTTATAATTTTGTCGGTTGTCGTGGCACTAGATCGAGTATTATCATAAATAGTAGTAAACTCGCGGGTTGCAAAATTAATAATATTAATTAAGTCTGTAATAACTATATCAAGTAAATACCAAGTATGTAGTCGGATTTGATCATTAATTTTAGTACATTGGTTAGGTAAAGGGTATTTGGCTATAATACTATTATAAGTTTGTAACTGATCACCTTTAAATTCATTAATATTAGTAGTGATATGTTTTATTGTATCAATCTCAGCAGGTTGATAGACGACATCTTGATTAGACATTTATATATAAGGTAAATGTTATAAAATATATATAAATATTATTTTATATGATATAAATAAAATGGATCCTTCATGGTTGGACATAAGAGGAAAAGAAATAGAAAAAGAAAAACAACTTGATATACGATATAAAAAATATTTAGAAAGAGTAAATAAATATAATGATTTAGTCAAAGAAAATAAAATATTAAGTTATAGATCTAATAATAAGTATTTTAATGATCTGTTTTATATATATCAATATTTAAGGTTTAATGGGGAAAATAATAATATATTATTAAGATTAGAGGCGTTCGTTATAAAAGAAGGTATATTATGTAAAAGTGAAGAAGATTCCTTAAAACATTATTCATTAGATATACCAAATAATATACATATACTATATAATGATTATATATCAGTCAAGTCTAAAAATCCATTAAATGAATTTGAAGCTTCAGATGAAAATAAAAAGATTGTATCTAATTATATAAATTATATAAAGGAAAAAAGTCCTAATATGTATTTTTATCCATATATGGAAAAAAAATACGTTCTTGATGAACGTAGTTTTAAAATTTTAAAAACTGATGAAGAACGAGATTTACTTGATAAAGAGCTAGATCTTCTTAATAATTTAGAACTAGTAAATACAAAATTGACTTCTGACACAAACCAGTTACCGCAACCACAAACATCAATAACACAATCTAATACTTTTATTACTCAACAGCCTATTATAGTTAATCCACAACCTACTTTATTATCAAGAAATTCTACAATATCTACTCCGACTCCAGTTCAAGCAACATCAAGGTCATATACAATGGCCCCAACATCATCAAAATCTACTGCACCGACTTCAATACCAAAATCTACTCCGGCTCTAGTTTCAAGATTATTAAACAAAACTAATAAGTCGACTTCAATACCAAAATCTACTCCGGCTCTACCCCCAACATTATTAAACAAAACTAATAAGTTGACTTCAATACCAAAATCTACTCCGGCTCTACCCCCAACATTATCAAAAAAAAAATAATAAGTCAATTATAATCTCATTACCAAAATCTACTATACAAAAAAATTAGTATAAATTATATCATAATATTATATACTAAAATGCTAATTAATATTATAAATATATAAATATATTTTTTAATTATAATGAAACAATGGAACAGAGATACACTTACTCTGATTATAGAAAAGATATAGATATATATAATAAATTTGTACAAGATACATATATACACAATTATAAGCAGTATGTTAAACTTTATGTTGATATGTATCATACATATCAATATTTAATATTAGGGCGGTATTTATATAGACCTATAGATAATAATATATTATTAAGGTTAGAGGTAGTTCTCACAATACTACGTGATGAATGTGCTTCAATAGAAGAAGAAATAAATCCCTATGATATACCGTTTTTTAGTATACCTTCTCTTGGTATACTGCCTTCTCCTGATCGCAGAGATGTTGGTAAAATATATAATAAATACACCTGGGGCGAGGGACAAATATTAACACCCGCAAATATATCTGATATAAATAAGTATATAAATACACCAGAATATAGATCAAACTCATTAATAATATACAAAGACATACAGTATCAACAGACATATGATATACACGATTTAAAGATAAAGATAAGTACTGATCCTGGATATATAAGTACTATTAAAAATCTAAAGCATGTAATAAATATAGAGATACCGCCTAAGGTAGAACAACAAGTATTTAGACAAACATCAATTCCGCTATCTAATATAAGTAAGAAAATACCAATTCAGTTACCAAATATAAGCCAAAAAACATCTAAACAAACGCCGATTCCATCAACTAAAGTAAATCAACAGACACTTAAACCGATGCCTATTCAGCATACTATATCAACTCCTGACCAATCTCTATCAAATATACCCTTAATATCAGATAGCGAGATTGCACACCTTATGCATAAGACCGAATTGCATAATCAAAAGGTGATAGATATTTATATACATAACTATGAACAGTATGTTGATTTATATAATGATATATACTATATATATCAATATTTAAGGCTCAATAAACTTGATAATGTTGCATGTTTAAAATTAAAAATGGTACTTATTGTGTTGCAATCTATATGTTTGTCAACACAAAAATTATTTATAGTATATACCAATATAAATAAAAATATCAATGAAATGTATAATAAACATACTTGGAATAACTATGATAATCTAAGTAAAGTAGAAATAGACAATGTAAATAAACATATAATTGAGTTAAAAAATAAAAAAAAAATATTTTCCTTGTATAAATTATTGCCATATTTATCGACTAATATAGGTGATATAATAAAAATGTCTAAACGCGATTCAGATATTCCTAATATAATAACAAAATCCCCAACTTTAAATAATTCTTTTAATAATCAACAATCTACACAACAACCTTCTCAACAAACTACTAATAATCAACAATCTGATCAACATGGGCGTGGAGATCAACGTGGGCGTGGAAACGGGCGTGGAAACGGGCGTGGAAACGGGCGTGGGCGTAGTTCAGATAATTCTCTTAATACCCAACAATCTCATACTTGGAATTCATTCAATAGATCATCTTCTCAACAACCTACTACACAAACTCCTGATACACAACGAGATAATAAACAACCTAATACACAAACTCCTAGTAAACAACAAGATAATAAACAACCTAATACACAAACTCCTAGTAAACAACGTAATGAACCGCCTGATACACAAACTACTAGTAAACAACAATCTCATACTTGGAATTCATTCAATAGATCATCTTCTCAACAACCTTCTCAACAACCTACTACACAAACTCCTAGTAAACAACGAGATAATAAACAACCTAATACACAAACTCCTAGTAAACAACAAGATAATATACAACAACGTAATAAACCGCCTGATACACAAACTACTAGTAATCAACAAGCTAGTGATGTTTTCGATCAACCGCCGCCTTCAGATAAGTCGTGGAGACAACCTTTTGATCAATCACAAAAACAACCTTCTAATCAATCATCTGTATCATTTTCTGATAAAACATCAAAACAGCCTTCTGATCAATCATCGGTACCATTTTCTGATAAATCATCATATAAAGGAAAAAATAAAAAAGATCCTAAAGTACTTTTTATAGAAAAAGCTAATGGTATCATAGAAAAGTATAATGAGACAAAGGTAGCAGCTAATAATAATATAGCACAATCATTAGAAACTCTAAAAGGAAATATTCAAGATGATACTAAATATAGCAAAATCGAAAATATATTACTAGCTAGTAAAGTAAAATACGAAAAAGAAAATAATAACGAATATACCCAAGGAATTATTTATAAAGACTATAAAAAAATCTTGGAAAATAGATATAATGATAAATATAGTATATTTATATTATATGGACAATTGTCAATGCTATATGATAGAGAAAAATTAACTATACCAACTATATTACTAGATACATTAGAAAGATTACAGCATTACTGCTATGCGTATGAACTATATAGTGCACTCGTTAACTATGTTAATATAGATGAAATTTCATATACCACAGTATATATCGATTATGATGATAATAATAAAACAAAGGCAATACTAAAAACAGTTGAAAAATTTGGTGAAATGTATATTGATATACAATCTAAAACATTTGATCAAATATATGAAGTAATCAAAGATCAGCAAGGTCTATATGGAATGGTAATAATTTCAGCTTATTGGTATATGAAATTTTATGCATATAAGTATTTTGTGTTTAAAAATAATAAATATTTCTTAGATACAGTGAAAGATTTGGTTGATATTTTTAGAATCCTACGTGATATATGGCGAGATGAAGCGTCTAGCATATGGCTTCGAGAAAAGCTAAGGATAGTTCTATCAAACTATAAATATATGCTTGTTGAGTATGAACTATTCTTAATAACAAATAAAATAATAGGCTCTGACAATTCTCCGAATTTTGCTGCAGATGATTTTAATGAAAAATTAAAAATGCCACCAGCGTCTCCTAGTTTTATAAAGACGGCTTTTAAAGCAATAAATAATGTTTTAGGGATTGATCTATCATCTCGACCCACCACACAACTAATGAATAAAACCCCAAATGAAATACTCATCGAATTTTTAGATAGATTGGTAAATCTACCACCAATACAAGACCCAGTAGCACAAACCCCCGCGCAACCAGTGGCACAACCTCCCACACAACCAGTGGTACAACCTCCCACGCAACCAGTGGCACAAACCTCCGCTGTACAAAATACTCTAACAAAGCCTGTTGATAGATTTCCTATAGCTCCTGATGAA
>Ga0214923_10002172_pt1 | contig 26552 bp, 27 predicted proteins | sample LL1510_MetaG_FD_177993 | JGI IMG/M metagenome (GOLD analysis project Ga0214923, IMG submission 177993) | Freshwater microbial communities from Lake Lanier, Atlanta, Georgia, United States - LL-1510 | ecosystem: Environmental > Aquatic > Freshwater > Lake | place: USA: Georgia | collected...
CAGACTCCAAACTCACAGAACAGGTACTGTGAGTTTGGAGTCTGCCGATGAACCGGCCCTGACGTGCTTCGCCAATTTGCGCTTTACAGCTTCACGAACTGGCGTGATGAACTTCAAATGCAGTGATGGCAGCGATGTGCAACTGAGCTTTGTGATGATCAATGAAATAAGCGGCCATGCACGCGGACAAAGCTCAAAGGGCCCTGTGAGCTTGGCCTACGGTATGAAGGGCACAGAGGCCCTGGCCTACTTGACCGCCCCTAAGGGGAAGACCTTGGCGGCCTCCCCCGACGGGCAGCTGACTATGGAGTAATCCGACTATCTGCTTGGCTTGGCCGCCCGCTTTTTAAAGTCTCGGGGCACAAACACCTTACCAGCTGGCTTAGGACCCGCATATTCAGATCTGGGAGCGTCTTGGCCAAAGCTTTGAGCGCCCACTTGGCGGGGACCACGAGCAGGCTTGGCGCCCAATGGCGGGCGGTCAGAGAATGACCTAGGCGCCGCTGGGCGACCCGAGGCACGGCCTTCAAATCCAAGGCCTTCAGGAGAAGGACCACGACCCCCAAAACGAGAATCTCTTGGAGCGCCGCGACCACGTGAAGCGCCGCGGTCGTCTTGAGGACGTGTTTGCGGGAAACGTTGCTTAGGCTCTAAGCCTGGAATGACTTCAGCTTTAAAGGGTTGCTTGCTGTAGAACTCAATGTCGCTGATACGACGGCGGTCTCGGAACTCGGCAAAGGTCACGGCCAAACCGTCACGCCCTGCTCGGCCGGTGCGGCCAATACGGTGGGTGTAATCCTCAGCCTTCATGGGCAACCCAAAGTTGAACACATGGGTGATGGTGGGTACATCGATACCACGTGCAGCCACATCGGTCGCTACCAATATTTGTACCTGCCCTTGGCGCAAGGCCATCAAACGGCGGTTGCGCAGGCCTTGGCTTAACGCACCATGCAGCGCAACAGCGGAAAAGCCATCTTGCTGCAAGTCATTGGCCAGACTATCGCACTCCACTTGGGTGCTGGCGAACACAATGGCTTGGTCAATATTGCTGTCGCGAAGCCAATGGTCGAGCAGCAAGCGCTTGTGCTGCGGATTATCTGCCCAGAACAGCACTTGCTTGATATTGCTGTGTTTTTCTTGGGGGTTGTCAATTTGAATGCGTTTAACAGACGCACCGTTGTCGTGCATGACGCGCATGGCCAATTGCTGGATGCGCGGTGCAAAGGTGGCGCTGAACATCATGGTTTGGCGGCGTTGTTCGGTCAGGTGGTTGATGTCGGCCAGATCATCAGAGAAACCCAGATCCAACATGCGGTCGGCTTCGTCCACCACCAAAAACTGCACCTTACTCAGGTCGATTTGCCCGGAACGCTGAAGGTCCAGCAAACGGCCGGGTGTGGCCACCACGAGGTTGGCGTTTTGAAGCTTGGCAATTTGCAATTGGTAAGGCATACCGCCCACCACATTGGCAATTCTTAAACCGCGGCAATGTTTGACCAGATCAATTCCATCATGCGCGACCTGCTGGGCCAACTCGCGCGTTGGGCACAGCACCAATGCACCGGGGGTCGCGGGTTTGAAATGCCTGGCGTTGGTGGGATCTTTGCGCTTGGGGCGCTTGGGTGGCGCTTCGCCCTTGGCTGCGGCTTCTTGGGCTGCACGTTCAAAAGCCAAGCGCTCTTGTGCAACTGCCTGCTGTTGCTGCGTCAGCAAGGTATGCAACACCGGCAACAAAAAGGCTGCAGTCTTGCCACTACCTGTTTGGCTGGACACCATCAGGTCAATAAAGCGTTGCTTGCCGGCATCTAGGGCTTGGTCGTTGCCCATTTCCGGCAAAGCCAACGGAATAGCGCGTTCTTGAACAGCTGTAGGCTGTGTAAAGCCCAAGTCTTCAACAGCATGCACCAGTTCTGGCGCCAAACCCAACAGCACAAAACCGTTGGGTAAGGCAGATTCTGACGGGGCTGCATCCATGGCAATGTCTGCCGCTTGTAAATCCAAAGAGGAAGAAGACAACAAGTCTTCCGTTACATCAAAGGTATCGGTCATTTTGAGTACTCACATAGGCGAACCCCGAGCTTGCGGGGCATCGCTGATGGCGGGAAAACATCCACCATCAAACGAAACCTAGATCGGCTGAGCCGAAATCGGGGACTGAATTCAGGTCTTTTGACCAAAGTCCGGTGTGTGAGGGGAGATGCGCGAAAACTCTTGTTTGAAGAGTTAACTTATTATGACACAGCTTGACTAAATGAACATCTTTTCTAAGGGTTAGCCCTTGCCACCTGAGCCCTATCAAGGCTTAGTTGAGCTTTAAAAAATGCTCTCGGTAATGTACGAGCTCGTCAATGGACTCGTGCACATCGGCCAAAGCCGTGTGTTTTTGTTGCTTTTTAAAGCTGCTGTACACATCCGGTCGCCAGCGCTTGGCCAACTCTTTGAAAGTGCTGACGTCCACATTTCGATAATGAAAAAAGGCCTCCAACTTAGGCATGTACTTGACCAAAAAGCGTCGGTCTTGACCAATGCTGTTGCCACACAAGGGAGAAGTGCCTTTGGGTACGTAGGCCGATAAAAAAGAAATGAGCAGGTCTTCGGCATCTGCCTCCTTAATGGTGGAAGCTTTGACCCGATCCACAAGACCGCTTTTCCCGTGCGTGCCTTTGTTCCAGGCATCCATTTGATTGAGCACTGCATCGGTTTGGTAAATGGCAAAAACAGGCCCTTCTATTCGGGTTTGAAGTTGAGGGCATGTCACGATGACGGCAATTTCTATGATCCGCTCAACCTCAGGGTCTAGCCCCGTCATTTCGCAATCCAACCAAACCATATTGAGATCAGATTTAGAGAGTGCAAGTGCTTGAGGGTTGGCGTCTGCCTTAGTGGGGGTGATCATGAACAGGTTGAGATGATGAAGAGTCTTTATCCTACACTTCGGATGCGTTGACTCCATGAACCCCTTTTGCTGACAATTCCCTATGATGTTTGAGTCCCTTGACCACCAACCGGCACATTGGTTCACATTGGTTTTTTGTGCCCTGTTGATCCTCAATTTAGGTATCAAAACTTGGTTGGCCAGCCGGCATATCAAACACGTGGCACTCAATCGTCCAACCGTGCCAGCCGCTTTTTCGGCCCAAGTGTCACAAGAAGCCCACCACAAGGCCGCCGACTACACCCTGAGCAAGGCCCGCTTTGGCTTGCTGGACATGGCTTGGAGCTCTGCCATTTTGCTGGGCTGGACTTTGTTTGGCGGACTTGACGCAGCAAACGAATGGTCAACGGGTGTGACGCAGTCATTGGGCTGGACAGCCCCCAACGGCATTGCGGCTCAATTGATACTGCTTACAAGCTTTATGGTGATCAGCAGTTTGCTTGAGCTGCCTGTATCGGCCTACCAAACTTTTGTAATTGAGCAGCGATTTGGCTTTAACACCATGAACCTGCAGCTGTGGCTGACCGATTTGGCCAAATCCACGCTCATTGGCGCCGTGGTGGGTTTGCCCATTGCCGCACTGATTCTATGGGTCATGGGCGCCGCCGGAACCTTCTGGTGGCTTTGGGCTTGGGGCCTTTGGATGGGGCTCAATTTGTTGTTGCTCTTGATTTACCCTACCGTGATTGCACCCTGGTTCAATAAATTTAAAGACTTGGATGACGAAGCCCTAAAAGCACGCGTCACCGCTTTGATGCAAAGGTGTGGTTTTACTTCCAAAGGGCTGTATGTGATGGATGGCAGCCGCAGAAGCGCTCACGCCAACGCTTACTTTACGGGCTTTGGTGCATCCAAACGTGTGGTGTTTTTTGACACCTTGCTGCAAAAGCTCAGCCCCACTGAAGTGGAGGCTGTGTTGGCCCATGAGCTGGGGCACTTCAAGCACAAGCACATCATCAAACGCTTGGTCACCATGTTGGCTTCCAGCTTGCTGGGCTTTGCATTGCTGGGTTGGTTGGCTGGCCAAACTTGGTTTTATATGGGCTTGGGCGTTGCACCCAACTTGGGGGCGCCCAACGATGCACTGGCCCTGTTGCTTTTTGTCATGGTGATTCCACTGTTTACTTTTTTTGTGTCGCCGGTGATGTCTTATTTTTCGCGCCAGCATGAATTTGAGGCAGATGCTTACGCCAAGCAACAAACCAATGCGCACGATTTGAGCAGCGCCTTGCTCAAACTCTACGAAGACAATGCCGCGACGCTGACTCCAGATCCCGTATTTGTCGCGTTCTATTACTCGCACCCGCCAGCCTCGCAAAGGCTGGCCAAGTTGCAGGCGTAAAGCAGCGGTTTCGCAAATCCTTCTTCTCATCAATACCCCTATGCAAGCCCGTTCTTTGCTCTCACCCACTGATCTGCTGACAGGTTTGGCCCAATTAGATGGCTGGACCTTGGATGGCGACGGCGCAGATTTGGCCATTACCAAGAAATTTGGTTTTTCGAATTTTTATGAAACCATGGCTTTTGTGAACGCCTTGGCGTTTGTGGCCAACCAACAAGACCATCACCCCGATTTGCAAGTGTCCTATGGGCATTGCGTGGTGTGTTGGCGCACGCACGATGCCGGCGGCATAACGGCATGGGATTTGCACTGCGCCACGCTGACCGACCTTCTGATGTCTCAAAGTTCAGGACCCGCCAGATGAGCCCTCAGGTCCAGTCCTAATATGCCCCAAACCGGATTGAGTTGGGGGCGAGTTGTGGCCGGTCATGGCCGACATGTTTTGGTTGAAACCCATCAAGGACAAAGGGTGATTTGTCACCCCAGGGGAAAGCAAAACCTTGCTGTGGTGGGAGATGAGGTTCAGTGGCTGCCCAGCACAGATGAAGGCACCATTGAAGCCATAGAACCCAGGCGGAATTTGCTTTTTCGCCAAGATGAATTGCGAACCAAGTCTTTTGCGGCCAACCTAGACTTGGTCTTGATTTGGCTTGCTGCTGAGCCCGAGTTTTCGGAGCATCAATTGGCAAGAGCCTTAATTGCCTCGGAAGCCGCAGGTATTGGGGCAGCCATTATGTTGAACAAGAGCGATTTAAAAGAATCCTTTAACCGCGCTTGGAATCGACTGGCGCCTTACAGGCAAATGGGGTATGAGGTGAGCCCCATGAGCTTGAAGCCCCATGACATCAGGCATCCAGATGCGCCCCCATTAGATTCTGCGCCAGACCTTGCCAGCCCTCCTCTGAGTTTGCTGTTGGGTAAGGTCACGCTGCTTCTTGGGCCCTCGGGGGCAGGTAAAAGCACGTTGGTGAATGGTTTGGTACCCAACGCTCAAGCGCTTACTGGAGAAATTTCAAAAGCATTGAACTCGGGCAAACACACCACCACACACACACGATGGTATTGGCTTGCACACCCTTTCGACCTTGAGGTGAAATCCGCGCTGATTGACTCCCCGGGGTTTCAAGAATTTGGGCTACAACACCTCAACCCAATGCAATTGACAGGCTTGATGCCCGACATTAAGGCCCATGCCCAAGAGTGCAAGTTTTACAACTGCACCCATCTTCATGAACCAGGATGTGCAGTTATAGCGTCCGTTGGAACGGCTTCGGCTAAAACAGCGAATTCAGATTCACCACCACTGAGTTCAGACCAAATTCACCCGCTGCGCTACAAAATCTACAAAGATTTATTCGAGGAACTTTCCGTCAAAAGGTACTAACGCTTGCCAATATTGCACTTTCTGATATTGGCCAGATCAGCCCAGCAGTCTGGCCAAAGTCAGCAAGGCAATCAAGACCATCCACATGACAACAGAGCGCCACACCAAGCCTACGACGCTTCGAAGATGCTCGAATTCTGGCTCACTTTGAGCAGCTACATCCTCATTGAATTCCAGTGGTTTCAAGCGCACGTCTATAGCCCCGGAGGTGGAGGCCAGTATGATGCTTTCGTTGGTGCATTCCGGGTCTGAAGACTGATGACGCCAACCCTCAATCGCCTCTTCAAAACTGCCCACTACAGCAAATCCCAAGGCAGTAATGCGTGCTGGAAACCAGTCCACCAATTGCCAAGCATATATCGCCGCCTCGCATGCTGCTTCACTTACAGGTAATTTGTGTTGCTCCAAAAACTTTGGCCAAACGTGCGCTGCCATATCGGACAAACGGTAAAACAATGCGCCAGCTGGTCCTAAACCCAAGGCTGCCAGTATGGAATACCAAGCCAGCACACCAAATACATGGCGGTGCGCAGCCAAAATGGATTCTTCAATCACCAGCCTCAGGATTTCGCTCCTGGGCAAACGACTGGCATCCATATGCCGCCACTCCGACATGAGTTGACGAGCCAAGGTTTCGTCACCCACATCTAGGGCATCTCGAATTTCAGTGAAGTGATGGCTGAACTGCCTGAAGCCCAGGGTGAGGTACAGCATCAGGGTGCTGAATAACATCGCCAAAGGCCATCCCACCCAGATCATGAGGACCCAGTAGATACCCAAAATCATTGCTGAAGGCAGCAAGGTGACCACCAGCCAAGCCAACCAAGCTTGCGTTTTCTGCCCTGCATCCAGATTGCGAACGATCCATCGCATCCAGGCCTGAAGCGCACGCTGCCACCAGCCTTGATGGGACATGGGGCGGGCCTGCTCCACTAAAAGCGCCACCAAAATTGCAAAGAAACTCATGAATGCATCATAGACAACCGTTGCGTCTAGGCCATTAGAAAGCGGTAGAAGTTACGCAACATTCCCGCTGTAGCCCCCCAAATGAAACGCTCGACAGCTTCATCTTGGTATGGCATAGAAAACCAGGTACGCCTGACCCCATCAGACCAATATTCATGCCGTCGGTGGTTGGCTGGATTCATTAAGAAGGACAAAGGCACCTCAAACACATCGGCCACTTCACCGGGGTTGAGCTGCAACTGAAAGCCAGCCTCCACCAATGCCACTACAGGCGTCACCTCAAAAGCGCTCCCAGTGGTGTAAGGGGCTAAAGTGCCCAACACTTGGACGAAACTGCGATGCAGCCCCACCTCTTCTTCGGCCTCTCGCAAAGCAGCTTCGATGGCGTTGGCATCATGCGCGTCAATCTTCCCCCCTGGAAATGCAATTTGTCCGGAGTGATGAGCCAAGTGCGCCGTTCTTTGGGTGAGCAAGACCATGAGTTCTGCCCGCCGCACCAAGGGTATCAAGACAGCGGCTGGCAAAACCCTCCTCGAAGAGATAGGAGGTTCCCGATGGATTTCGGGCTCCCAATAAGGCGTGGCGTTAAACCTGACCTTTAACGCCTCGGGCGACAAATGTTTTACAGCCACGGCAGGCAAGTGGTCGTCGACACCCAAAACAGGCACCTTTTTGGGGTCGAAATTTGGCAGCTTGGATAGTGGGATCAGGCTCATGAAGGCATCATAAAAAAACCGCCTCAGTGATGAAACTGGGCGGTTTTTGGGTCCGAAATGAATCGGCACCGATTCTTGATTGAAGTTTATTCGGCTGGAGTGACAGGAGCTGCGACAGCTGCAGCAGAAGTCTTAGAGACCAACTTTTCCTTAATGCGTGCAGATTTACCGCTGCGATCACGCAAGTAATAAAGCTTGGCACGGCGGACATCACCACGGCGCTTGACTTCGATACTGGCAATCAAAGGGCTGTAGGTTTGGAACGTACGCTCCACACCTTCACCACTGGAGATTTTGCGAACAATAAAGCCGCTGTTAAGGCCACGGTTGCGCTTGGCAATGACCACGCCTTCGTATGCCTGAACACGCTTGCGAGTGCCTTCAACCACGTTGACATTCACAATCACGGTGTCGCCAGGGGCAAACTCGGGGATTTTTTTATCGAGACGGGCAATTTCTTCCTGTTCGAGCGTTTGAATCAAATTCATAGTGACCTCGTAAGGATCTTGCAAGCACCCTACATCGGAATGATGTTTAAGCAAAAAGTAATTTTTTGCGGTCTGGCAGAGGATCAAAAAGCTTTTGATTATACGAGAGAGTTAAAAAAGCTGATTCAAAAGCTTTTCGTCTGAGGCTGTAAGGCGGCCCGCACTTCTTGCTTTTTCTATCAAATCGGGCCGCAAGCTGGCAGAGAGCAACAAACGCTGCTCTCTGCGCCATTGCTCAATTTGGGCATGGTGCCCTGAGAGCAACACTTCAGGAACCGTCTCGCCCAGCCAGCTTTCAGGGCGGGTGTAATGAGGGCAGTCCAACAGGCCATCTAAAACAGGATTGAAACTGTCGAGCTGATGGCTGTCTTCGTCGCCCAAGACCCCCGGCTGCAGCCGGGCCACGGCATCAAGCAGGGTCATGGCAGGCAGTTCCCCTCCGGAAAGCACAAAGTCTCCTAGGCTGTACTCTTCATCCACGCAGGCGTTGATAAAACGCTGATCAATGCCCTCGTAACGGCCACAAATCAGCACGGCACCCTGGCTTTGTGCCCAATGCTCCACCATGGCATGCGTGAAAGGTTTGCCCGTGGGAGTGAACAGCAATACGGGCGCGGGTTGCGAGCGTTGGTTCTGAGCTGCTTGCAAGGCGGCAAACAAGGGTTCAGGCATCATCACCATACCTGGTCCGCCCCCAAACGGACGATCATCCACACGCTTGTAGTTGCCCTCAGCAAAATCTCTAGGGTTGTGCAGGAGCACTTCGACCAAGCCCATTTCATAGGCGCGCCGCGTGATCCCATTTTTAAAAAAAGGCTCAAACAGTTCGGGGAACAGGGTCAGAACGTCAAAACGCATGATATTTGGGTTGGGAGATGGGGCGTCCTCAACTTCAAAAGTCGGGCTGCCAATCCACTTTAATGGTGCGTGTGGGCAAATCCACGTCGTCCACAAATGCCGCCACAAAGGGAATCATGCGCTCAACAGGTTTGGGATTGGCTTGTTCGTGAACCACCAGCACTGTTTGGGGACCCGTAGACATCAGGTCTACCACTGTACCCAGGAGCCGTTGTTGCCGGTTGATCACTTGAAGTCCCATAAGATCAACCCAGTAATACTCATCTTTGGCAGCCGTAGGAAAGCTGGATCTGGCCACAAAGATGCGAGCGCCCTTAAGGCCCTCTGCAGCCGTTCTGTCAAGGATGTCATGGGAAGATGCCACGATGGTATCTGCGTGGTCTTTGGCTTGCGAAATGGGGAGCAGCAAGGTGCCCTCAAAAGATTTGGCTCCCCGCTCAGAGGGCTTTATGTACCAACGCTTAGATGAAAAAAGGGCCTCAGGTTGGGCGCTGTAAGGCAGCACCTTGATCCAACCCTTGACCCCCCATGCATCCAGAATACGCCCGACTTCTATGGCGTCTTCTGGAAGTTCTACGGCTTCTAGCGCCAGAATCAGACCGCCTTAGCTGCGGCCTGCTTGATCAGGCGTTCTACAGTAGGGGAAGCTTGCGCACCCACCCCTCTCCAGTAGCTCAAACGGTCCTGAGCAATGCGAATGCTTTCTTCACCGCCAGTTGCAATGGGGTTGTAAAAGCCGATGCGCTCAATAAAGCGCCCATCACGACGATTGCGCTTGTCAGCAACCACAATGTTAAAAAACGGACGGGCCTTTGCGCCGCCGCGTGAGAGTCGAATAACGACCATATTGGATCCTTTGGGTGGTAAATGCTCTCAATATTGAAAGCATTTGTATAGGCTCGGTGTTGAGACACGCGCTAAGGCCACCCGGCCAGCAACACACCGAAAGGGGCAAATTATAGCCACTCTGCAAATGATGGGACATCCGTAAGACAATCCAACACATGAAAAACAAAACTCTAGCCACCTGTTTGGCCTTTTTAACGGGGCCTTTGGGCTTACACCGGTTTTATTTGTATGGATTTCAAGACAACCTAGGGTGGTTTCTGCCCATACCCACGGCACTGGGTTGGTATGGGGTAGAGCGCATGCGTGATTTGGGACAAGACGACCCTATAAGCTGGGTGCTGATTCCCTTGCTGGGCTTTACTATTTCAGCATGCGCATTGAACGCCATCGTTTATGGGCTGATGGACAAAACCAAATGGAATTCCAGGTTCAACCCTACAGAACCCAGTGAGTCACCTGCCGGGCAAACCAATTGGTTGACCATCACCGTTGTTGCCTTAAGCCTTTTGGTGGGCACCACGGTGTTGATGTCCAGCCTGGCTTTCAGCTTCCAACGCTACTTTGAGTGGCAAGTGGAGGAGGCCAGGCTGATCAGCCAATAAACCTCAGGTTGTGACAACTGCCTGGGCGGCCTCTTTGTATTCCTCGATTTGATCGAAGTTCATGTACTTGTAGATCTTGTCGCCTTGGGCATTCAGGTCAGCCATATCGCCTAAATATTCCTCACGGGTCGGAATGCGGCCCAGCTTGGAACACACTGCCGCGAGCTCTGCAGAGCCGAGATACACATTGGTATTTTTTCCCAAACGGTTAGGGAAGTTGCGTGTGCTGGTGGACATGACCGTAGCACCTTCTTTGACCTGTGCTTGATTGCCCATGCACAAAGAGCAACCCGGCATTTCCATACGTGCCCCTGCGGCTCCAAAAACGCTGTAGTGACCTTCTTCGTTAAGTTGATGGGCATCCATTTTGGTAGGAGGAGCCATCCACAACTTGACAGGAATATCACGCTTACCTTCAAGCAGCTTGGAGGCTGCGCGGAAATGACCAATATTGGTCATGCAAGAGCCAATAAAGACTTCATCAATTTTGGAGCCAGCCACATCCGACAAGGTTTTGGCGTCGTCAGGGTCATTGGGGCAACACACAATCGGCTCTGTGATTTGAGACAAATCAATCTCGAGCACAGCCGCGTACTCGGCATTGGCGTCAGGCGCAAGCAAATCAGGATTGGCCAACCAGGCTTCCATGGCCTTGATACGGCGGGTGATCGTGCGGGCATCTTGGTACCCCTGAGCGATCATGTTTTTGAGCAGCACAATGTTGGAATTGATGTATTCGATCACCGGCTCCTTGTTCAGGCGCACGGTGCATCCCGCTGCAGAACGCTCCGCAGACGCATCGGACAGTTCAAACGCTTGCTCCACTTTGAGATCGGGCAAACCTTCAATTTCAAGAATTCGGCCAGAGAAAATATTTTTCTTGCCTTTTTTCTCAACGGTCAACAGACCCTGCTTGATGGCATAGAGCGGAATCGCATGCACCAAATCACGCAGCGTCACGCCAGGTTGCATTTGGCCTTTGAAACGCACCAAGACACTTTCAGGCATATCCAAGGGCATCACGCCCGTGGCAGCTGCAAAGGCAACCAAACCGGAACCGGCAGGAAAGCTGATACCAATCGGAAAGCGGGTGTGGCTGTCGCCACCTGTACCCACGGTGTCAGGCAACAACATGCGATTGAGCCAGCTGTGGATGATGCCGTCGCCCGGACGCAAAGAAATACCGCCACGGTTACTCATGAACTCCGGAAGTTCGTGGTGCATTTTCACGTCCACGGGCTTGGGATAGGCCGCAGTGTGACAGAAAGACTGCATCACCAAATCAGATGAAAAACCAAGGCAAGCCAAGTCTTTGAGTTCGTCTCGAGTCATGGTGCCGGTGGTGTCTTGCGAACCCACACTGGCCATTTTGGGTTCGCAATAGGTGCCTGGGCGCACGCCTTTGCCCGCTGGCAAGCCGCATGCACGGCCCACCATTTTTTGCGCCAAAGTGAAGCCAGCTTGGGAATCGACTGGGCTGTCAGGCAGGCGGAACAGGGTAGAGGGTGGCAAACCCAATGCATCGCGGGCTTTGGAAGTCAAGCCGCGCCCCACAATTAAGGGAATACGGCCCCCAGCTCGAACTTCATCAAGCAACACATCGCTTTTGAGAGTGAACTCGGCAATCACCTGGCCGTTTTTGAGGGCCTTGCCTTCGTAGGGACGCAACTCGATTTCGTCTCCCATGTTCATCTGGCTGACATCAAGCTCAATTGGCAGCGCCCCTGCGTCCTCCATGGTGTTGTAAAAGATAGGCGCGATCTTGGAGCCCAAGCACACACCCCCATATCGCTTGTTAGGCACGAAGGGAATGTCTTCGCCTGTGAACCACAACACACTGTTGGTGGCCGACTTGCGGGAAGAACCTGTGCCGACCACATCGCCTACGTAGGCCACCAGGTTGCCACGGGCGCGTAGATCCTCAATGAACTTGATAGGTCCGCGCTTGCCGTCTTCTTCAGGTGTGATGCCATCGCGTTTGTTTTTGAGCATCGCCAATGCATGCAAGGGAATATCGGGTCGGCTCCAGGCATCAGGCGCTGGGGACAAGTCATCGGTGTTGGTCTCGCCAGTGACTTTGAATACAGTGAGCCTCAAGCTATGGGGTACTTCAGGGCGGGAGGTAAACCACTCGGCATCAGCCCAGCTTTGAATCACTGCTTTGGCAAACGCATTGCCTTTTTGTGATTTTTCCTGCACGTCATGAAACTGATCGAACATGAGCAAAGTTTTCTTGAGGCCCTCTGCTGCCACAGAAGCCACTTCAGAATCGTCCAACAAATCAATTAAGGGGGTCAGGTTGTACCCGCCCAACATGGTGCCCAGCAACTCGGTGGCTTTGGCGCGGCTGATCAGAGAGCAAACCTCAGTGCCGTGGGCGACCGCTGCCAAGTAGCTGGCTTTGACCTTGGCTGCATCGTCCACGCCAGCAGGCACGCGGTGCGTGATCAGATCGAGCAAAAAGGATGCCTCACCCTGGGGTGGGTTTTTAAGCAATTCAATCAACTCAGAGGTCTGCTTGGCTGATAAGGGCAAGGCAGGAATGCCCAAAGCAGCGCGTTCGGCAACATGGGTACGGTAGGTTTGCAACATGAGAACTCCTTTGAATGACTTAATAAAAGCGGGGGTTAATTGGGTGAATCTTGTTGAGCAAAAGAATTCTGCAAAATTTTGGGAGTAGGCATCGGCTCTAGCAATGAAGGGGGCGGATTTTTTTCCATGGCACGGGCCACTTGAGTTTGCGATGGACTCATGCACTCGTCCACCACCCTCTTGCCCAATTGGCTGTTCATCATCATGGATTTATTGGCAAGCTGAAGCCATACTGCACCTGTTCTGGGATCTTCTAGCCTCAAAGCGCCTGTGGAGGTTTCCACCGGGGCCAACACAAAACGCTGCTTACCGAAGTGGATTTGAAAATAACCCGCAGCCTGAGGCAAAGCTTGAACCAACACCGAGGCACCCAACTCGCAAGGCATTTGGCCAAGTAGAACCTGCTGCGCAAGTTCCAGTTGCATAGGGGTAAGCGTCGGTAGATTGGCAAAATGGGCCGCATCATGAAGGCCAGCAGTTTTGTTTGCCTGTGGATTTTTTGCGCCACCACCTTTGTTGCGTTTAGCAACCTCAGCGGACTTGCCCATTGGCTTTACTTGGGGCGAGGTGTTTGAGGTTTGAGCATGCGTCTGGAAAGCTGTCAAGCCGATCGTCAAGCCCAACACCAATCCAAACAGCGTGCTCACCCAAGAAACAAAGGCACCACGATAAACAGTTGGATCACCCAATGAACGCACAGAAAAAAAACGTTGCATGCTGGCTCCTTTAATGGGTCGGATTGGATGGGGCATTGAAGTAGGCCAACATAGAGGTGGGCAACATGCATCCTGTTGAGTGCGCACGTTCTAGAATATGCCAAAAATATCGGTAACTGGCCCGGTCATGCAATTGATTTTGATAGTTCACGGGCGCCCAGTGAGCCGATGCAGCGGCTTCAATGATGGCAGCAGCCTGTTCAACATCTGCTTCCGAGGGGGCCATGGCCTCCAAAATAGGACGAATTTGGCTGGGGTGGATGCTCCACATGCGGGTGTAGCCAAACTCTTTGCAAGCCCGCTGAGCAGCCAAGCGCATAGCCTGAACGTCGGCAAATTCAGTCACCACGCAATGAGAAGGCACCTTGCCGTGCGCGTGACACGCCGCTGCAATTTCCAATTTGGCTCGAACCACCAAGGGATGGCTGAATTGTCCCAACTCTTGGGATGAATTTTGGCTCTCCACCCGCATCGCCGAGTCAGGAATAGCACCACCATGGGAAGACACAAAGTCCATCAACCCGAAACTGATGGACTGAACCCTGGGGTGCTGCGCAATATCAAACGCTCGATGCACCGCGGCCGAGGACTCCAGCAAGACATGTAAGGGCAACACATCCTTGCGCACTTGATGGCCCCGAACCAAAGCGGAATCTATCGCCTGAACAGCCCGGTCGACATCGGTCACTGACTCCACTTTGGGCACCATCACATGGCAGAGCAGCCCACCCACAGAGCCCGCAATGGTCTCCACATCTGAATCAAAAGCAGGGTGATCCACAGGGTGAACTCGAACACCAGTTCTGCGCCAGCCAGTATCAACGTAGGCTGCTTGATTTTGTCGATCTTGCTCGTAGATTTCCTGAATAAGACCCGCCACCATTTGGGCATGGTCCAGCTCTCCACCGACCGGAGAGCCGTCTTCGCAATCTAAGGTGGCATCGAAAACACAAGTCCCAAATTCGGCCATGAGCTCGGCTTGCAGCTGCAGGCTTTTGCGAATTCTGGGCTCAACGCCACTGTAGTGGTCACACACAGGAAGAACACCAGTCGCAGCCTGAGCGCCCAGCAACACTTGTCGCGGGTGGACGCCAGTCATGTGGTGATGCTCACCCATGTGGAAAGATCAATTGGTGTTGATGTTTACAGCAAGTGGTTCACACCTGCCTGCTCGTCCAACAACTCTTTAAGGGTTTTATCAATACAAGATTGGCTGAATTCATCAATGGACAAGCCCTCCACCACTTTGTATTCGCCACCTTCGCAAACCACGGGAAAGCCAAACATCACGTCTTTGGGAATGCCATACAAGCCGCTTGAGGGGATACCCATGGTGACCCACTTGCCGTTGGTGCCCAATGCCCAGTCGCGCATGTGATCAATAGCGGCATTGGCAGCCGATGCCGCTGAAGATAAACCACGCGCTTCAATAATGGCCGCTCCACGCTTGCCTACGGTAGGCAAAAAGGTATTGGCGTTCCAATCTTGGTCGTTGATCATGTCTTTCACGCTGGCGCCGCCGATGGTTGCAAATCGATAGTCGGCATACATGGTTGGAGAATGGTTACCCCAAACGCACAGTTTTTCTATGTCAGCCACTGGTTTACCTGTTTTGGCCGCAATTTGGCTGGCTGCGCGGTTGTGGTCGAGGCGCAGCATGGCTGTGAAGTTTCTACTGGGAAGGTCTGGCGCACTCTTCATGGCAATGTAAGCATTGGTGTTGGCAGGGTTGCCCACCACCAAAACCCGGACGTCACGGCTGGCCACAGCATTGAGGGCCTTGCCCTGACCAATGAAAATTTGACCATTGATCGAGAGCAATTCAGCACGCTCCATACCCGCCTTACGGGGCATAGAACCCACCAACAACGCGTAATCGGCGTCTTTGAAAGCGGTCATGGGATCACCATGGGCCTCCATACCTGCCAGCAGAGGAAAAGCACAGTCTTCCAATTCCATCATCACGCCCTTGAGCGCCTTTTGTGGGCCCTCTGCTGGCACTTCAAGCAACTGAAGAATGACGGGTTGATCTTTGCCCAGCATTTCGCCTGAGGCTATACGAAACAACAGGGCATATCCAATTTGACCCGCGGCACCAGTAACCGCCACGCGAACAGGTTTCTTGCTCATTGAAAACTCCAAAGGGTGGGGAAAAAATCGAAATAAGTCAACTCAGTTTAACCTGAAAATATGCATACACGATTTTGTCTTATGTCTTATATAAGATAACATCCTGACATAAATTATTCACATTCCCAAGCTGTCTTGCATATGCTCACCCCGGCTTTCAGCCCGCTTTATTCGCAAATCAAGGATTTGATTTTGCAAAGTCTCCAATCTGCGGAATGGAAGCCTGGGGAAATGATTCCAAGTGAAATCGTATTGGCCAAACGCTACCAAGTGAGCCAAGGCACGGTGCGCAAAGCTTTAGATGTCTTGACCAAAGACAACCACCTCGTACGCCGCCAAGGCAAAGGGACTTTTGTGGCCACGCATGCGGAACAGCATGTTCAGTTCCGTTTTTTAAAGCTGGTGGCCGACCCCGCCGAAAGCACGGCTGACTCAAAAATCGGTACCCAAAGGCAGGTGTTGGTTTGCAAAAAACAGCGAGCTCCATCTGGAATAGCCAAAGTCCTTGGACTGAAGTCTTCTGACCAGGTGTTTTACATACAGCGGGTTCTGAGCCTGGCGAATTCATCTAACAAGAGCCCCCCCACCATTTTGGAAGACATTTGGCTACCCGCCTTCGCATTCAAGGGGTTGAGTTTGCAAACCCTGCAAAACTCAAATGCTCCCATGTATGCCATGTTTGAAACCGTATTCGGCGTGCATATGGTACGTGCGGTAGAACACATCCGAGCTGTAATGCCCAACCCCGCCCAAGCTGATCTGCTCAAAGTGGAAGCCAACACCCCGCTGTTGAGCGTCGAGCGCACCTCCTTCAGTTATCAAGACTTTCCGATGGAATTCAGGCAAGGCTATTACCTCACTCAAAAACACCATTACCGAAACGAACTGGGATGAAACAAGTCACAACCACCCTCAGATTGCCCGTCTATAGTTAACCCCTACACAATATTTGCTGCATTGCAATAGAATCTTTTATGTCGCTGGATTCAATTGCATTAAGCACAGATGTTTAGGCTTGGATAGCACCCACATTCGGTTTATTCATGTCAGGTTTGCTAGTGGTTACCCCCTAAAGAAAGACCCTATTCATGTCAGAAGTTGCCTCCCCCGTCCGGCCCACAAAGCCTGAATTTCGAAACATCAACGCCTTCAAAGATTTACCCACTTATCGCCTTCCACCGGCAGGCTGGGTTTCGATTCTTCATCGCGTCAGCGGTGCCGTGATGTTCTTGCTGTTGCCCTTCATCATCTGGATGTTTGACACTTCGATTTCCTCTGAATATTCCTACGCCAAGTTCACCTATGTTTTCAATGCAGGCTTGGGCTGGGTACCAGGTTGGTTTTTTAGGTTGGTGGCTCTGGCCCTGATATGGGCCTATTTGCACCACATCACAGCAGGTTTGCGCCATCTATGGATGGATGCACGTCACGCTGTGAGCAAAGAGTTCGGTCGCATTTCAGCCATTGGCACCTTGTTGGTGAGCTTGTTGCTCACTGCGGCTTTGGGCGCCAAGTTGTTTGGTCTTTATTAAATTAGGAGCACATCATGTCGGTCAATTTCGGCTCCAAACGTGTAGTTGTTGGCGCGCACTATGGTTTGCGCGACTGGCTCAGCCAACGAATCACTGCGGTGTTGATGGTCCTCTTCACATTTTTATTACTGGCTCAAGTTCTTTTGATCTCAGGGCCCATCACTTATGAAGCTTGGGCAGGCATCTTTGCCAAGCAGTGGATGAAAGTCATCACCTTTACTGTCATCATTGCACTGGGCTACCACGTCTGGGTGGGCATGCGAGATATCTGGATGGACTACATCAAACCCATTTCCATTCGCCTGTCGCTGCAGGTATTCACCATCGTCTGGTTGGTCGCATGCACCGGTTGGGCCATTCAAGTTCTCTGGAGGCTCTGATTTATGTCTTACCCCGTCACTACCCGTAAGTTTGACGTTGTCATCGTTGGCGCAGGAGGTTCCGGCATGCGTGCCAGCCTGCAGCTGGCACGCGCGGGCCTCAATGTTGCGGTACTTTCCAAAGTATTCCCCACACGCTCACATACTGTGGCAGCCCAAGGGGGTATCGGTGCTTCTTTGGGCAATATGTCTGAGGATAACTGGCACTATCACTTTTACGACACCATCAAGGGCTCTGACTGGCTGGGCGATCAAGACGCTATTGAGTTCATGTGTCGAGAAGCCCCCAAGGTGGTTTACGACCTAGAGCACATGGGTATGCCTTTTGACCGCAATCCCGATGGCACCATTTATCAGCGTCCATTTGGTGGCCACACGGCCAACTACGGCGAAAAACCTGTGCAGCGTGCGTGTGCTGCTGCTGACCGAACAGGTCACGCCATGCTGCACACTCTGTACCAGCAAAACGTCCAGCACAAAACCAACTTCTTTGTAGAGTGGATGGCCTTAGACCTCATTCGCGACGCTGAGGGAGACGTGGTGGGCGTGACCGCCCTTGAAATGGAAACAGGTGATCTGCATGTGCTTCATGCCAAAACCGTAATGCTGGCTACTGGTGGTGCTGGACGAATTTTTGCAGCCTCTACCAACGCCTTTATCAATACAGGCGACGGCATGGGCATGGCAGCGCGCGCTGGCATTCCATTAGAAGACATGGAGTTCTGGCAGTTCCACCCTACGGGCGTTGCTGGCGCAGGCGTGCTGCTGACCGAAGGTTGTCGCGGCGAAGGCGCCATCCTTCTCAATTCCAATGGCGAACGTTTCATGGAGCGTTATGCACCCACTCTGAAAGACCTGGCACCGCGCGACTTCGTGTCACGTTCTATGGATCAAGAGATCAAAGAGGGTCGAGGCTGTGGACCCAACAAAGACTATGTGCTTCTCAAGCTGGATCACCTGGGTGCTGAGACCATCCACAAGCGCTTGCCCTCTGTGTTTGAAATTGGCGTCAACTTCGCCAATGTAGACATCACTAAAGAGGCCATTCCGGTGGTGCCGACCATTCATTACCAGATGGGCGGTATTCCTACCAATGTGCATGGGCAAGTGGTCATACAAACCGCTACCGACCACAACGCAGTTGTCAACGGCTTGTACGCCGTAGGAGAGTGTTCTTGCGTAAGCGTCCACGGTGCAAACCGCCTAGGCACCAACTCATTGTTGGATTTGTTGGTGTTTGGACGCGCTGCTGGTAACCATGTGGTGGAATTTGCGAGCCGTACCAAATCACACAAACCGCTTCCAAAAGACGCTGCGGATCAAACCTTGGCACGTCTAGCGCGCTTGGACTCAGCCGTGTCGGGCGAATACTCACAGCATGTGGCCAACGACATGCGAGCTGCCATGCAGTTGCATGCAGGTGTGTTCCGCACTCAAGCCAGCATGGATGAAGGCGTGAAGAAAATTGCCGATTTGCGTGAGCGGGTGAATCACATTGGCCTGAAAGACAACTCCAAAGTGTTTAACACTGCTCGGATTGAGGCTTTGGAGGTTGACAACCTCATCGAATGCGCCCAGGCCACCATGGAATCAGCCGCTGCTCGTAAAGAATGCCGCGGTGCGCACACCGTAAGCGACTACGAGCGCCCTGCTGATGATCCGCACACGCCGCTGGGCCGTAACGACGCTGAGTGGATGAAACACTCGCTTTGGCACAGCAAAAACAACAGCTTGACCTACAAGCCAGTCAACCTCAAGCCGTTGACCGTGGACTCTATTCCGCCCAAAGTTCGCACTTTTTAAATTCGCTTACTTCAATTTAAGCCTTCACGAGGTCACATCATGCAAAAACGCACCTTCCAGATCTACCGTTACGACCCTGAGAAAGACGCAAAGCCTTACATGCAAACCATCGAGCTCGAACTCGAAGGCAATGAGCGCATGTTGTTGGATGCACTCATCAAACTCAAATCGGTTGATCCCAGCATCTCTTACCGCCGCTCTTGCCGTGAAGGCGTTTGCGGATCGGACGCCATGAACATCAATGGTAAAAATGGCTTGGCTTGCCTGACCAATTTGCTCACGCTTCCCCAAACCATTGTGCTCAAGCCCTTGCCGGGCCTGCCTGTGGTAAGGGACCTGATTGTGGACATGACCCAGTTTTTCAAGCAGTACCACTCCATTAAACCCTACCTGGTCAACGACAACGTCCCTCCCGAAAAAGAACGTTTGCAAAGCCCGGAAGAACGAGAAGAGCTCAACGGCTTGTACGAATGCATTCTTTGCGCCAGCTGCTCGACCAGTTGCCCCAGTTTTTGGTGGAACCCGGATAAGTTTGTCGGCCCTGCTGGTCTGTTGCAAGCCTATCGCTTTATTGCCGACAGCCGTGACCAAGCCACCGGCGAGCGTTTGGACAATCTAGAAGATCCATACCGCCTCTTCCGTTGCCACACCATCATGAATTGCGTGGACGTGTGCCCCAAGGGACTCAACCCTACCAAAGCCATCGGAAAAATCAAGGAAATGATGGTAGCGAGAGCCGTTTGAAGTCTTGCCAAAACATTCAACTTGTGAACACTGACAATCTAATTGATGCACCCAGCCTGAGCAAGTTGAAATGGCGTTGTCGTCGTGGTCTGTTAGAAAACGACCTGTTCATCGAACGTTTTTTTAAGCGCCATGAAGCTTCCTTGACGATCCGTCAGTCCGTAGCTTTGCTTAATCTGATGGATTTGAGTGACAACGATTTGCTGGATCTCCATTTGGGCCGCAAGTCGCTTTTGGAAATTGAAGCTCAGGGGCATCCGAATCTTGATGATGATGCTGCCTACGAAGTGTTGGAAATGTTAAGAAACAAATGAAAGGGCCATGATGAAACTCGCAGACTACAAAGCCACCCTGTCGTTCAGCAACAACTCCCCCAGCATGGAGATGCCTGTTTATGAGGGCAACATTGGACCCGATGTGATCGACATTCGTAAGTTGTACGGTCAGACCGGAATGTTCACTTACGACCCAGGATTTTTGTCCACTGCGTCTTGCCAGTCCGCCATCACCTACATCGATGGCGACAAAGGCGAGCTGCTTTACCGCGGCTACCCCATAGAACAATTGGCGACCCAATGCGACTTCATGGAAACTTGCCATTTGCTCTTGTACGGAGATTTGCCCGACGCCAAGAAAAAAACAGAGTTCACCCGTTTGGTCAGCATTCATACCATGGTGCACGAGCAAATGCAATTTTTCTTAAGGGGCTTCCGACGCGATGCCCACCCGATGGCGGTGCTGACTGGTTTGATTGGCGGCATGTCCGCGTTCTACCATGACAGCACAGACATCACCAACGCGCAGCATCGGGATATTTCGGCCATCAGGCTCATAGCCAAGCTTCCGACTTTGGTGGCCATGGCCTACAAATATGGCATTGGTCAGCCCTTCATGTACCCACAAAACAAGCTGAGTTACTCAGGCAACTTTTTGCGCATGATGTTTGGCAACCCTTGCGAAGATTACGAAGTCAACCCTGTTTTAGAACGTGCACTGGACCGAATCTTCATTTTGCATGCTGACCATGAGCAAAATGCCTCCACTTCCACCGTGCGTCTCTGTGGATCCTCTGGCACCAACCCATTTGCAGCCATTGCCGCGGGGGTGGCTTGCCTTTGGGGGCCTGCTCACGGAGGTGCGAATGAGGCTTGCCTGAATATGCTCGAAGAAATTCAAGCCAGCGGCGGCCTGAATAAAGTGGGCGAGTTCATGAATCAAGTGAAGGACAAAAACTCTGGGGTGCGCTTGATGGGTTTTGGACACCGCGTTTACAAAAACTACGACCCCCGAGCCAAACTGATGCAGGAAACCTGCAAAGAGGTTTTGGCTGAACTGGGCCTTGAAAACGATCCGCTGTTCAAACTCTCCATGGCCTTGGAAAAAATTGCTCTCGAAGATGATTACTTTGTGCAGCGCAAGCTTTACCCCAACGTCGACTTTTACTCCGGTATCGTGCAACGCGCCATTGGCATTCCAGTGAACTTGTTTACCGGAATATTTGCCTTGGCCAGAACCGTGGGTTGGATTGCACAACTCAATGAGATGATTGGCGACCCTGAATACAAAATTGGTCGTCCACGTCAGTTGTTTACAGGCTCTGTTCGTCGAGACGTGCCCCCCATCAACCAGCGTTAATCATTTTTTTAATCCCCCACGCCCCGCCGAACGGCTACGTTGGCGGGGTTTTTTGATGAAACGTATCCAGACCGCAGCAGAACTGCAAGCACTGCTGGCCTCATCACCTCCACCCACCAACTGCAGGTGCAGCCTTGGGGCTTGTGCTGGATGGGAAAGTTTGAGCGAATACCGCTGGCCTCAAGATGCCGAACAGATCGCCACCCTACGCGATCCAGAACTTTACGAACCGACTTTTGAGGAACTGCACCCTCAAGGCACCCGTTACGACGCTCAGGACGCACCGGTGGCGGTAAGTTTTTTCCCCTACAACCGCTGCGATCTCTGGAAATGCAACACCTGCCATCGCCACCTGTTGCGGTACACCGAATATGGGGGTTACAACGTGGACCCAAGGGTCAGAACCTTGGGGCCTAACCTCAACATTCTGGATTGAACCTTAGCCAAGCGAGAACAATAGGCACAATCAGGAGCCTTCAGGCCCACTAGCCTGCGCATAAAATGCCCCATCGCTTAGGAACACACATGGGACGCACGCTTTACGACAAAATTTGGGACGAACACATCGTCCATACCGAAGAAGACGGTACCGCAATCCTTTATATAGACCGCCATTTGGTGCATGAAGTCACCAGCCCTCAAGCTTTTGAAGGCCTGCGCCAATCTGGCCGCAAGGTCTGGCGCGTCAGCTCGATTGTGGCGACCGCCGACCACAACACGCCCACCACTGGTTGGGAGCTGGGGTATGACGGCATCACCGACTCCGTCAGCAAGGAACAAATCACCACTTTGGACGCCAACATCAAAGCCTTTGGTGCGGCGGCTTACTTTCCGTTTATGTCCAAACGACAAGGCATCGTGCATGTGATTGGCCCTGAAAACGGCGCAACCCTGCCCGGTATGACCGTGGTTTGCGGGGACTCTCACACGTCCACCCACGGTGCTTTTGGCGCCTTGGCGCATGGCATCGGCACCAGCGAAGTTGAACATGTGATGGCTACCCAAACCCTGCTGGCCAAAAAAGCCAAAAACATGTTGGTCAAGGTGGAAGGATCTCTACAAAGAGGCTGCAGCGCTAAAGATGTGGTGCTGGCCATTATTGGAAAAATCGGTACCGCTGGCGGCACGGGTTACACCATTGAATTTGCGGGCTCTGCCATCCGCGGCCTGAGCATGGAAGGTCGTATGACCTTATGCAACATGGCCATCGAAGCAGGAGCCCGCGCGGGACTGGTGGCAGTGGACGAGGCCACTATTGAATATGTCAAAGGTCGACCCATGGCCCCGGGCGTTGATGCCGCCGGCCGTTTTATGGGCGGTGTGGAGTGGGAACAGGCTGTAACCTATTGGCGCACCCTGCACTCTGATGCAGATGCCCACTTTGACGCGGTCGTAGAACTGGATGCCAGCCAAATCCTGCCTCAGGTGACTTGGGGCACATCACCTGAAATGGTGTTGGGTATAGACGGCAATGTCCCCGACCCAGACAAAGAAAAGGACGCCAACAAGCGCTCCGCCATTGAGCGGGCCCTCACCTACATGGGCCTCACCCCTGGCAAGGCCCTTAACGATCTTTTTGTAGACAAAGTGTTCATTGGATCGTGCACCAACAGCCGCATTGAAGACCTGCGTGAAGCGGCTCAGCTGGTCAAAAAAATGGGGCGCAAAGTGGCTCCTAACATCAAGGCAGCGTTGGTGGTGCCCGGGTCTGGCCAAGTCAAGGTTCAAGCCGAGAATGAAGGCTTAGACGAAATTTTCAGAGCCGCTGGTTTTGAATGGCGTGAGCCGGGTTGCTCCATGTGTTTGGCCATGAATGCCGACCGCCTAGAGCCCGGCGAACGTTGCGCGTCCACAAGCAACCGCAACTTTGAAGGTCGCCAAGGCGCGGGTGGTCGCACCCATCTGGTCAGTCCCGCCATGGCCGCGGCTGCGGCGGTGTATGGACATTTTGTGGATGTGCGCAAGTTCATCTGAAACACCAGCTTAAACCTCTCTATTAACAACACATGAAACCATTCACAGTGCACAAGGGCTTGGTCGCTCCGATGGATCGGGAGAACGTGGACACCGACGCCATCATTCCCAAACAATTTTTGAAGTCCATACGCAAAACCGGTTTTGGCCCTAACTTGTTTGACGAGTGGCGCTATCTGGACAAGGGGGAACCCGGCCAAGACCCCGATTCTCGCAAACCCAATCCAGACTTTGTACTCAACCAACCGCGCTATCAGGGCGCGTCCATCTTGCTGGCCCGAAAAAACTTTGGTTGTGGCTCCTCTCGAGAGCACGCGCCTTGGGCCTTAGACCAATACGGCTTCAGATGTGTGATTGCTCCCAGCTTTGCCGATATTTTTTTCAACAATTGTTTTAAAAACGGCCTGCTTCCGTTGGTACTGTCCGAGTCCATCATCGCCGGTCTGTTTAACGAATGTCTGGCGTTTCCAAGCTTTAGCCTTACTGTTGATCTAGAACGACAGGTGGTGGTCAAGCCCCAAGGTGAAGCACTTCCCTTTGAGGTTCAGGCATTTCGTCGTTATTGCCTGCTCAATGGGCTGGACGATATTGGCCTCACGTTGAGGCACAAAGACACCATTCAATCTTTTGAAGCCCAACGCTTGGCTCAAAAGCCTTGGTTGGCCCGGACCTTGCAGGCAGGCTGAACATGAAAATTGCTGTACTCCCCGGTGACGGCATCGGCACCGAAATCGTGGAACAAGCCGTCAGAGTGCTCAAGGCCTTGGACCTGAAGTTTGAAATGGAATTTGCGCCTGTAGGCGGCACGGCTTACGAATCTCACGGACACCCGCTGCCTCAGTCCACCCTAAAGCTGGCCCAGAACTGTGACGCCATTTTGTTTGGGGCTGTGGGCGACTGGAAATACGACCAGCTCGAGCGTCAGTTCCGCCCAGAGCAAGCCATTTTGGGTTTACGCAAACATTTAGGACTTTTTGCCAACTTTCGACCTGCCATTTGCTACGAAGAGTTGGTGGGCGCCTCCAGCCTCAAGCCTGAGCTGATTTCTGGACTGGACATTCTGATCATTCGCGAACTCACTGGCGATATTTACTTTGGTCAACCGCGCGGCAGAAGAATGGCAGTGGATGGGCACTTTCCGGGTGCGGAAGAAGCTTTTGACACCATGCGCTATTCGAAGCCTGAAATTGAGCGCATTGCGCATGTGGCGTTTCAAGCGGCACGCAAGCGCAGCAAAAAAGTAACCAGCGTGGACAAGGCCAATGTATTGGAGACTTTTCAGTTTTGGAAAGATGTGGTCACTGAAGTACACGCCCAATACCCCGACGTGGAGCTCGAGCACATGTACGTGGACAACGCGGCCATGCAACTGGTGCGCGCGCCTAAAAAACTAGATGTGGTGGTCACCGGCAATATGTTCGGCGACATTTTGTCGGACGAAGCCGCCATGTTGACGGGCTCTATTGGCATGTTGCCGTCGGCATCTTTGAACGACAAGCAGGTGGGCCTCTACGAGCCCAGCCATGGCAGCGCACCCGACATTGCCGGAAAAGGGGTAGCCAACCCGCTGGCCACAATTTTGTCGGCCGCCATGATGCTGCGTTTTTCCCTCAACCAAGCCGAGGCGGCCCAGCGGATCGAATCGGCGGTTAAAAAAGTGTTGGCTTCGGGCTTGCGCACCCCCGACATTTGGTCAGCGGGCACGCACAAGGTGGGCACCAAGGAAATGGGCGATGCCGTCGTGGCAGCCCTAGCAGTTCAGTAACTCGATTGATTCGATAATCAAAGGCAACGTGTCATGAGCAAGTTGGTGGGTTTGGTCGGTTGGCGCGGCATGGTGGGTTCGGTTCTGATGGACCGCATGACCCAAGAGCAAGACTTTGACCTGATAGAGCCCCTGTTTTTTTCCACCTCTAACGCTGGAGGCCCAGCACCTGCCCAAGCCAAAAACGAAACACGTTTGCAAGACGCTTTCCATATTGAGGACCTCAAGCGTTGCGACATCATCGTCACTGCCCAAGGTGGCGACTACACCTCAGAGGTGTTTCCCAAGCTGCGCCAATCGGGCTGGAAGGGCCACTGGATTGACGCGGCCTCCACACTGCGCATGCAAGATGACGCCGTCATTATTCTGGATCCCGTCAATTTGCCCGTCATTCAAAAAGCTTTAGCGCAAGGCGGTAACAACTGGGTCGGTGGGAACTGCACCGTCAGCTGCATGCTCATGGGGCTAGGGGCGCTCTTTAAGGCGGGCTTGGTGGAGTGGATGAGTACACAAACCTACCAAGCCGCGTCTGGCGGTGGTGCGCAGCACATGCGGGAGTTGCTCACGCAATACGGCACGCTGTATGCCGAGGTCAAAGCTTTGTTGGATGACCCCAAGAGTGCCATTCTGGAGATTGACCGCCTCGTGATTGCCAAGCAACGCAGCCTGCAAGGTCAAGAGATTGAGCATTTTGGCGTGCCCTTGGGCGGGTCCTTGATTCCATGGATCGACAAAGATTTAGGCCTAGGCAAGCAGCGCGAAGAAGCGGGTTGGGGCATGTCGCGAGAGGAGTGGAAAGGCATGGCCGAAACCAACAAAATTTTGGGTCAAGGCCCAGGATTTGGCACCGAGGCCATCCCTGTGGACGGCATTTGCGTTCGAGTGGGGGCCATGCGCTGCCACAGCCAAGCCCTAACATTTAAGCTTAAAAAAGATGTGCCCGTGGCGGACCTTGAGTCCATGATTGCCGCCGACAACCCATGGGTAAAGTTGGTGCCCAACACCCGAGAGGCCTCGGTGCAAGACCTCACCCCTGTGGCAACCACCGGCACCTTGCGCATTCCGGTGGGACGTATCCGCAAAATGGCTATGGGCCCCCAATACATCAGCGCGTTTACGGTGGGTGACCAACTGCTTT
>Ga0214923_10002173_pt1 | contig 26548 bp, 27 predicted proteins | sample LL1510_MetaG_FD_177993 | JGI IMG/M metagenome (GOLD analysis project Ga0214923, IMG submission 177993) | Freshwater microbial communities from Lake Lanier, Atlanta, Georgia, United States - LL-1510 | ecosystem: Environmental > Aquatic > Freshwater > Lake | place: USA: Georgia | collected...
CATTCATCAGGAAACGATTGACATCTATCTCCGCAATAACCATTTTTACATTGACATTTGTTATTAACACAAATACCGCCAGAAGGATCTTGTAGTGAATTACATTGTATATCAGTCATACATTGAACACCACCACTCTGTTGACCACCACCACTCTGTTGACCACCACCACTCTGTTGACCACCACCACTCTGTTGACCACCACCACTCTGTTGACCACCACCACTCTGTTGACCACCACTTGTTCCACAATATTCATCGCAGTTTTTGTTTTGTGCCGCAAATTTACAAGGATATCCACCTCCAGGAAAATCCAAGATATAACAGGGTTGTCTATCTGGAAATCCAGCTGTAATTTCGTTACACTTGTTACAAATTTCTTTAGCTTTTAAACAACCGCAACAGTCTTTGTTTTTGATTGAAGGACAGAATTGATCCCAAAGGTCATCTTCTGGCGCACTTAATGGTTGTAATGGTCGTATCGTTCTATTTTTTTCCATTTATTTATATTTTAAAAAATAAAAAAATTAAATCGATGGAACTCTTTTAAAAGAAAACAAAGCTGAGATTTGTTTCAAATTATTTGGTACATCTGGTTGATAATACTCAGGATAATCAGTTGAAAATACCTCTCCGTTTGGTAGATGTACAGAAAAATGAAAACTGTCTGTTGGCAACAATTTTATTCTTTGAACCATACCTCCACCATCGATTCTTACAAAAGGAGAATTCGTATCATTAGTTGTATCATTTACCAGAGCTCTAAATAACATTCTTCTGGAATTAGGATTGTTGGAAGTTATTGAATTTGGTCCTTGTCTTTCTGAATTGTTTAGTTGTGCAAGTTGTACATAAACATATGGATAATACACAGCTCTACTTCCACTACCAACATTTAGAACAATATTTGGTAAAATTAGATTTAATAATTGCACGTCATAACATACGGCCTCACGAAGAGAAACTATACTTCCTGAATAAACGAAAGGAAAAACATTATCTCTATTAAATAATAGTATTTCATATGTATCTCCAATCACAACCGGAATTGAAAATATTTTTTCTAAAGTCACTTGTTTAGTGGTTCCATTATAACTAACTATTCTATGAGATTCATCCGTTAAACCAAGTGGCAGAGTTTGAATTCTTAAAAAACTCCCAACATAAAAATTGTCTATAGAACTAGATGTAGCTGAAAGTGTAATAAACTTTTGATTTGCAGATACATTAACTACATTATTTACTTCTCGAGGTGGTTCTAATCGTAATGTTAGGATATCTGTTCTTAACCATGAGTTAGTATAACGGAATGTTTTATTTCTATCATTTGGAATAGTTGGTATATACACTATAGCAATACGAGTGTCTCCATCGTAGTAATCAATAGGTAACCATTCATTTCTAGTTTGATTATAAATATAATATTCTATATAATAATTGTTGGAAAGAATACCCCTAGGAATAAATACTCCAAAACGGTTTAGAGAAGGTCCCACAATTGGTAATTCTGTAGGATCACTCATTGTTATAGTATTACCATAGTTTATATTATTTGAAAAAATAAGTTCAACGGTGACTTTAAAATAATCGAAACCACCTATAGTTTGTATATATCTCCAAGTTAAAATTCTCGACCACTCGGTTGTTAGTGGAACGAGTGATGTAGTAACTATTAAAACGATTCCTTCGTAATAATTTAAAACTGTGGATGCAGTACCAGACAATATTTCAAGAATTAAATCTTCTCGACTCGTTGTAAATGGAAGATATGGTGGACTCGTTGGATTTGCTATAGTTCCCGTGATAGTTGGAAAAGGAACGAATATTTTTCTTGGTGCCATAAAAGAAACGGGATCCAAAGCTTGGATATTATTACGGGTACCTGTTTGTGATATTTCTATATCGAAATCCGCGGGGCTCGGAAATTGATTACGATTACGATACGTACTATTAATTTCAAAGTACTCGGTTGACATTTATAAGTCTGGGATACATTTTTAAGTAATTTGTTTATTCTCATGTAAGTAAACATGCATGAGTTACCAAGGGAAATCGGAATATCTGGTTTTTCAAAAAAAATATAATATTTTATTAATTAATTTGATTAGTAAGCAAAATCATCATACTCATATCCATCTTCTTCAAGATGGTCTGGATAATCACAGTTATCATCGTCTGAATCATCAATATCATGAAACTGATCCTCTTCTTCTTCTGGAAAATGAAAACTTGATAAAAATTCCTCTGAAACCTTTCCATTTCTTGAAAATCTATGAATAATATTTAGATGTTTTACTGGAAATCTAACTATTTTCCTTGATTCTAATTTGACATGAACAAAACCATTCTGAGGAAATTGAACGATTTTACCATATTGCATCACAAAGTTGTTTAAAATACTACATGGTAATTTTCTGACCTGCACTTCGACTAGTTGTCTTTCTTCAAATTTCTTTGTAATATAACTCTCCATAGTACTTGAAAACTTGGAGAAAGAACTGAAAAAATTTCAATTTAAAATTTTTTGATTATTTTTATTTTAAACTGATCTTGAACGTCTCGAATTGAAGAATTTAAAGATTGTTTATTCCATAATATATTTTTTGCCCACCATCCAGCAGTCGTTATACCATTTTTATTCCAATTTTCTCTGGATCTATGTCTATCCGTATATCTTTTCATTCTTTCATAATCTTTATGTTGAGTATAGTCACTGTATCCAGTGGCTCCAAAATACACTTTTTTTCCTTTATCTTCTTTTGAGTCCTTAATAATGACCGGAAATTTTTTTTCTGGTTTGTCAGATCTGTATAAATAACACGTTTTCATGATATTATTTATTTAAAACATGGATATATTTCATAAATGTTGAATTTTAAGAATCCACAGACAATTCATATAATTTCCGAAGTTGTTGTATTTATAATACTGATATTTTGGATTTCATCCAATAGAAAAAAGGTCAACTCACAACTTGAAAAACTACTTCTTCGTATCGAAGAACAAGAAGATAGGATCCATAAATTAGAATCTTTAGTAGCACAAACAGAACAGAATCAACTTCAACAAAGGAACGTCCTTATGCAACATCAAACATTTTTGTCTAATTTGGATCAAAAGAATCAAGTTCAGCAAAATACCAAAACTGATCAAAAGAATAAAGAAGTCGTATTATCATCAAAAAAAACATCGAGTAAGAAAAAACAAAGAGATCCGACACCTGTTAAACAGACAAAACAAGTTCAACCAACAAAAGAAGTTGTTCTTTCTCATACTTCTGAAATTGCTGATAGCGAAGGAGAAAGTATAACAGATATTGATGACGAGTTGGTAGATGAATTGAAAGACCTTGAGGTGCAAGAAAATGAAATACAAGAGATATCAACGGAGGACAACTTAAAAAAAAAATGATTCCAGTAAATGATAGATTTCGATTTATGGAGAGAACAATTCGATCTCTATTTAAAAACGATGTATTACAACTTGAAGTGTTTATGTTTTAAAAATAACTTTATGAGACATATCAATTGGAAAGATGAGTACAACTATTTTTTATTCTGTAAAATGATTTATGATACGACTTCAAAAAAAAATATAATATTTAATAAATAAATGTCTTATCGTCAACTAGGAAACTGTAACTCAGTAGATCATATTCCTCCACCAATTGAATATCCCGATTTTAATATTTTAAATATAAGTATTGAAGAAAAAGATTGTACTAATATTAGAAGTCCGAATGTATGGGGACAAGCATTTTGGTTTATAAACCATCTTGGTTCAGTATGTGCACCTAAAATTATACCATACGAAAAAAGAGAAAAGTACTGGAATTTCATCGACGGTTTACCAGAAATGCTTGCTTGTGGTAAATGTCAAAAGCATGCTAGAAACTTTGTTGAAAAACATAGACCTTATAAAGATATAATATGTTCGACTCGAGATAATTTGGTTCGTTTTTTCGTTGATTTTCACAACGATGTTAACAAGAGAAATGGAAAACCAATGCTAGATATTGAAAGTGTATATTCACTATTCTCTCGACCAGCAAAAATCCAATATTTTAGATATTCCTAATACCAATAAAATGGTACTAGGAGATTTATCAGGAAACAAAAAGAGTAATTGGTATATTTTTGGAAAATCCATACTTTTTGCATCTATGCAATTTGCAATCGGATCCGTCGAAATGTCAAGTAAATTTTCAGTTAAAAATTTTGCGAAAGATCAAGAAACTCTCGATAATGCAATATCAGCATTACGAGACTATATAATTATTGGAATTCTATGGACACTTGGAACGTCTTTTATCTTTTTTGCAAACTACGGTGTAAAAGGATTAATTTTAAATATCCTTGCGAATACTTCCATCATACTTTGGATTTGGATCAGTTACCAAAAAGCTTTCAAAGATGCAGCTAATAAGAACAACTTAAATACGCATAGTATTTTTACAAACAGTTGAAACAAATAGATTTTTTAATTTTTTTAAAACAAAAATTAAAATTGTAACGGATCAAATTCCAAATAAATGATTCGATGAATATCTTAAAATGACAGATATAAACAATTTGATACAGTTTTTAAAAGAACATGATTACACAGCGTTTGAATATTATTCTTTAGATGGATACTGCTTTTTAGTAAAAGTTATCCATAACACAGGATCCTTTTTTTCGGTAACTGTTTCAAAAAAATACAGGATATCCATACCATCTGAATTTAAAAACCATTATATTCTTGAAAAGGACGATCTTATTAATAGAGAAATAAGTTCCAAAAACTTGAATGAATGCTATCCCAACATAGAATTAAATACAACGGCATCCGATAATGTTGGAAATATGAATGATAAACTTGTCGGTAACTATAAACAACCTATAACTATTATAAGTAATCGATCATATCAGAGTATTGAACAGATAAATCGATTAAAACACTGTTTTAAGCTTTTAGAGTATAAACTTTTTATTCAGGATCAATTTTCAATCGTACTTCTGACAAAAGATAATACTGTAGTAATTTACAAAGTCGAAAACTATCCAAAAACAAAGAATAAAATATATTTTATAAATATAACATTGGAGCAGTTGTACTCAAAAATAACTATAATCCATAATGTGATTGATCAAGTTGAAGATGAGTTTAGGGATATTTTGGATGTGAACCAAACTAAGCACAATCAATACTTAAATACAAACTATGTTGAACATTTTATAAATAACAATGATAAGATATTGAAGAGTAAACAGATTATGGTGGGAACAAAAAAGGATATTTCTGTGATGTTACTAGATATTTGCAATACGGAAGATAAACTTTTAAAAGAGAGACAAAATATCAGTTATAAATCAAGTCATAATGTATTTCATGATGCAGAAATATCGGCACAAAAGGAAATAATCGATCAGAAAATATCCAAACTTCATGAACTAAAGTTAAACCTTCTTGATAAAGTCATTACAATAAATTTAAAAATTAGAGATATCTACTTGATCGTAGATCAGTTGGGATTTAATTTATCTTTATCTCTTAATGACCTACGAAGTGAGTTAAGTTCAATGTTAAGTACAGATAACTAAAAAAAACAAAAGAACATAAAGGAATAAGAGATATTGTTAAAATGATTATAGCTTCATTTGATATGGGAATAAAAAATTTTGCATTTTGTATCGAGGAGATCGATCGTGAACAGTTACCGAATAGAATAAATCGAAGTTTTCAAGAAGATGGATCTCCAACTGAAGAATATCAAACACAATTAGATCAAGTTTATAAAACAGGTAAAATTTTAGATGCAAAAAATATAGATCTGACTGCACTTTTAACAAAAAATCATTCAGATATGGATATATATAAAATACTAATACAAGTATTAGATTCATTTTCAAATTATTGGAATTCCACAGATATATTTCTTATAGAGCAACAAATGGCTTATGGAAATAATGCATCCAATATTAAAGCTCTTCGTTTATCCCAACATTGTATCTCGTATTTTTTGACAATTTATGGATCATTCAAATCCGTAGAAGAGTTTTCATCATGTCATAAAACGAGAATTTTGGGATGTCCGATAAAGGAGAGATCTAAATATAGATTACGAAAACATTTCTCTATTTCATTAACCCAATATATTTTGGAAATAAGAAAAGATCCTTATAAGCAAATACATGATATCCTTGAAAAAAAAGATGATATTGCAGACTGTCTTTTAATGATCCAAGCTTATAAAATTAAAAATATTAAATAACGATTAACCCTCTATTTTCAGTATTTCATCTGATTCCAACCACCGTAAAATGATGTTTCTATTTTTAAGCGACGCAACTTGAACTATCGTATGATACTCTGTCCATACCCTGTATGTCAAGTAGATAGCAATAGATACATCTAATGTATAATGAAGTCTTGTTGCAATAATACTTACAATACCAAATGCAGAGATAATAAAAGTTATGCGTTTAAGATACAAGCATATAGGATATGTAAAATATAAAGTTGGGTAACAGTATTGTTGAAAACTTAAAGACAACAATATAAGTAAACTGGCATGACCACTAAAAATCATGTCTCCACAAGTGATTTTCTTACCTCCACTTTTAAGAATGTTAAAAGCTCTAAAAAAAACATCCGGAAACATTTTGTTCATTTTATAGGCACCGTGAACCGGATCCGTAAATTGTGAATAACAAAGAGGACTAGCATCGGGTAATGATGTAACTAAAACTGTATATGAACGAAGTATGTATATGATCGATAGTATCATTGTTGACCTCCTAAATATTTGAAACTTTTTTGGATGGAAAAAAAATAAGAATAAAAAAAGATACAAGTTTAATTCGATAAAATAATTTGGCAATTCGAACCAATCAATGTAAGGTAGAATATCGTGTCCTATATCTGGTAAAGATATCGAATTTGTGAGGTTTCCATGTACATCTAAAATATGGATCCACGGAGTTCTATATCCAGCTATAGAAGATGAAAGAAGATTAAGATATACACTGCAAAATAATGTCGTTGTTGAAAAAAGAAGTCTAGATATATATTTCCAATTCAAGTATTTGTAGTCAAATCCAATAACATTAGAAAACTTCCACATTTGTTGGAGTACTTATAACATTTATACCGAAAATAAGAATTTATGTTTTATAATATTAGAAGTAATCGAAAAAGATACTTCAATATGACGAACAATATTATAGAGATCGTCTTGAAACGGTAATAACTTTGGAACGAAGACATCTTTACTTATTTTTAGTTTTAATTGTATGTGAAATTGAAGAGCTTTAAATTTTAAATATTTAAAGTTTCCAAAAGTCATCCATGAATATGTTACAGTCTTCAGTAAACGAAGTATTCGGCACCAAGAAAAATATTGATTACATTTCAAATATATGTCTAGATAGTATATGATACTTTTTACTTCTTTGTAAAGTGAGAAATCAGGAAATAAAGACAAGAAATGCAAATAGGAAAAAATTTTGAAAAGGGACATTTTATTAAATTTATATTATAATAAATGAACATAGATTTTTTGGAAGGTTATAAATCGAACTCGGCATCTCCTACAGATATTCTTCTAATACAACCAATGCACAATAAAATGATCTTGAAAATGTTCGTTATATCATACGAACTCTCGAGCAATCAAACGAAACAAAGAGAAACTCCATCTTATTCAAAAGACTTTCTTTTATTCGAAAGTGAAGTCTATGAATTGTTGAAAAATAAACTAATTGATCACCCGGTGTATCAAGTCCGAAATATAATACCTTTAATTGAAACTTTGGAATTTAAATTTGGAACATTTAGAGACAAGTTGTATAATGACTTTAGTAGACAATTAAATCCTCCGTTGACAAAAAATCAAGTTACGAATAACATAATAGAGAACACGAGTGTAATGTTGGGAGTTATCGCAAAGAAGAGGGAATCCATAAATAAAGTATCACAAGATACTCCACCTGTATACATAATTAATACGAGTATACCCGGAACCACTATCGATATACGGAGCGTAATTTACAGAGGTATCGTTACAGCAAAAATAGAACAGTTAACTTTCGGAAAATATTTGGAGCAAAATATAAATATATTTACAGCAGAAGAGGTTATGCGATACATGTTTGTGATACTGACAACTATAGCAGCTATTGCAAATGTTGGTATAAATCAAAATGATTTGCATTTGGGTAATATTTTAATGGATAAAACATTTGCAGGACTTGGGAGTAAAACAAAAGGTTATTTTATGTTCTTTCAAGAACATCTACTATGGATAAAAAATGAGTACACGCCATTTGTTTTTGATTTCGACAGGAGTGCTGTAAAAGGTACCGTGCTTTCAAAATTAAATAGTCTTTCTAAATATGGCAACTGTTCTAATTTTCATGAAAAAAGAGATTTAGTAAAGGTCTTATGTGGATTCATCAGATTTATAAGAGAATTATATAATGTAAACAAAAACCCCGAAATTTCCAAGCTATATACATATGCTGAAGATGCCTATAATCGATTATTTAAAAACAGCGAGTTGAAAAATTCTCTTCTTACTGGAACTATTAGTTGTTTTATGCAAGATCCTACTGGAAGTAGATCTATTATGTGTGACGAACAAGAGCTCAATAATAATATGGAAAGCTGGGAAAGAATATTATCATGGTGTGGAAAACGAGCAAATTTTTTAATGGTTAAATGGAGTTCGAGAAATACGGGTATTAATTTAACCAAATATATACAGATCATTGCAAATGCAAATATGGAAAGGGAAATTGCGGGTATTCCTGTAGATGAATATGTGAGGAGTAATTTTCAATGGGTTGGTAATTTTAATCCTGGGTTATATCAAGATGGATCCAGTCCAAATGATTGGGAAAGTATAAAGAACGAGATTATTTCCAATATGTCTATATGAATATTATAAAAACAAATTTACAAATGGTACATTTCATCGTTGACACAATTTATCTATAAATTGAAAATACTATATGTAATGAAGCAGTGACGTCTTAAACAATTCTTGTGAAATTTACCAAGACAATAATTAGTATAATCCATATCTGGTCTTTCTATCGGGTCAAAACATATGGGACAATCTGGTTTTTCTTCACGTCTTCTAGATGATGAAGAGATAACTCCTTTCTTCTCCTAGCTGAAGAGTAACGGTCTTCTGAAATTCTAGCAAAATCTTTTTTACATTTTTCTAAACGTTGATAACAATCATACATTTTACTGTGTAGTTGGTCACGTTGAGGATATCTCATTTATATTTTAAAAACAACTGAGATACCCCAAACTGACTTTGTTTGTAAAAGTTTCAATCTTGGTATTCAAAATATTTTTATAAATAAAGAATGAAAAAAAAGGGATTGGGATTTTATATAGTTGGATTATTTGTAATATTTTCTATTTTTTTTCTTATTTTAAGATTATTTAGAATCAAAACTTTATCATCAGAGTCATTTATTAATTATAATACTCCAAAACTTATACATTTGATATATATTCCTTGGGATCAGAAACAGAAACTTAAGGATGACTATATGGATTTTGATAAGACAGCTTATGAACAACTTAAGAAAGAAAATCCAGATTATGAAATTAAACTTTGGCTTCTTCCTGATATTAAAAACTTTGTGCGTGAATTTTATATAGATTATTATGATATTATATTTTCTGTACCTCGACCTGTTATGATAGTAGATATCTTGAGATTACTTATTATATATCATTACGGTGGAATTTACTGGCAATATGGGAGTCAGAGAAAATGTTCAATGGATAATTTTCTACCTTCAAAAAATAAAAAAGTTAAATTATTTGTGGAAAAGATAATTACAACCGAATTTGCAAATTCGATGAAAAATGAACCTATTCGTAATGGAGAACCAGAAGAACTTATTCGTGTTTGTAACCAGATATTTTCCGCAGAATCCAAAAATTCATATATTTTTGAGATTTTTAAAGTAGCCATAGAAAATTGTAAAAAATATCAAGTCATGAAAGATTATGATATTCTCTATATTACTGGAAATGCAATGATGAGTATGGTATATGATAAAATTGGAAAAAATAACACAGAGGTCGAATTAATAGAAAATACTCTAGATATAGTTCAATTGAGTTATAACGGTAGTTGGAGAATGGATTGATAAATTGAATCCCTAAAAAATTTAAAATTGAATCATAAATTATTATCATGTCTATTCCTTAAAGTAATTAATGCTATTATCTTATTATCAACCGAGTCATCTTAAAGCTTTGAAATATACAATAAAAATGAGTTCAGATCAGTTATGCTTTTTTAATTTCAATGCAAGTCAGTTAAGAGTGTTTGGAACATTTGAGAAGCCAATGTTCCTAGCAAAAGAAGTCGGTGAAATTTTGGGTATTAAAAATTACAGAGATTTTGTTTCAACTTTAGATGAGGATGAAAAAGGAGGTGTAGAAGTTTTGGACGCCGCCTCACATAGGCAGAAAATGACCTTGATTTCAGAAAGTGCTCTTTATAGGTTTATAATGAGGTCAAATAAACCAGATGCTGTTATATTTCAAAAGTGGGTATGTAAAGACGTTTTACCATCGATTCGTAATAAAGGGCTTTACTTGAGTAAGGAAAAAGAAGCTGAGCTTCTTCGTTTGTTGGAGGAATGCAAGGAAAAAGAGAGGAGATTGTACGAGGTTAACAAAGAGTTGCTAAGTTTCAAGAAAAGTAGAGAGCAAAATGAATATGTGTATATCATATCGAATAGATACTACGCTGAACAAGGCATTTATAAGATTGGAAGAACAAAGAACATGAAAAATAGACTAAGTAACCATAACACTTCACATGTTCATGGTGATAAACTGAAGGTGCTAGCTGAGTTTAAAGTGGGAAATAGTGTTCAAGTGGAACAGTGGATTCATCGAAAGTTGAAGAGTTTATTGGTACCTAATGAAAAAGAATATTTTTTGTGTCCGTATAATCTTTTGTATGATCTCGTAAATCTGGTCGTAAATCACGATCATGATCAATCCGAATTGGTTAATAGTATTATAGATACAGTATATCATCTAAAGCAGAATAACTTTTCCAGTATGGACTGGACAAATGGTTTGGATATGGATGTATTTAAGGATGAAATTAGACTGATCTCGGATGGAAAAGAGCTGGTAAAATTTGATGTATCTACAGCAACAAAAGAACAATTAGATCTTTTTATTAGTGGATGTATTGATTCCTATAACAAGACTATTAGTGAACCAGAACAAATAGCTGGTCAGATTGCATGGAAACTCCTTCAAGGGTTTATGATAAAGGAGTTGTGTATACCTAAATACAAGTTCAAAGCGACTGAGTGGAAAAATAGTGTAAAAAACTATGTAGAAGAAAATAGACTAAGTATTAAATGGAAATAAAACAACATTTCATACAGAAACATATGTTAATATGTTAAATTGATTTCAATATTTTATTAACAAGCTTGTTAATAAAAATGTTACAACGTAAATATAAAAATGAACTTCAAAGTGATAAATCCACTATAGAAAAGAGTATTAAGCGAACTATGGATACGATTGAAAGATTAAAAGATGATAAACATCCTTTTAATGCAGATATGATGATAAAGAGAAATGAAGAATCTTTGAAAAAACTTAAAAATCAACTTTCAGAAGTAGAAGAAAAACTGATCCGAATAAATGAAGATTCATTTGAAGATGAATTTAAGAAAGAAATTATGAATACGGAGATCACGATTAAAACCAAAACTGAAATAAGTGCGAAGAAAAAGAAGAATCAAGTAAAAAAACAGGAGAACAAAAGTTATGAAAAAGACAAATATGTTTCCGAATTTGAGATGGCTAGAGAGGAAAGGAGATATCTAAAAGATTGTGCATCAATACCAGATTACATGATTGAGAAGTTGAACGATATGCCAAATAATATGGGATACATCTGGAGAGATATATGGTGTTTAGGTTTTAAATCTGCTCAGAATGAAAATCAATTGACTCTGTTCGAGAAAAAAGAAGGTATACACTATGTACATTTTTATGATAAAAAGAAATCAATGTATTACTTGTACGAAAAAGATAGTATGGGTAAAAAAAACCTGATAAAATGTAGATCTTTAAATAATTTATCATAGAGATAAATAAACATTTTTGATATATTTTTCAATATCTGAGTATTTTTTTAGTTCGTTTATAACTTTTATATTTTCTGATTTCAAGTAGAAATGGGCATTTTTTTCTTGTTGATGATCAATAACATAAATACTTGTTTTAGTCGAAAATGGTTTAACTTCTTGAATTGGGAAGTTAATGTCTATAACATTAAAGAAATCGTGAATACTTTTTAATCTTATTATTTGATTTTGTTTATCTTTTTCATGATATCTTTTTTCAAGTATATCATAAAATAATCCTTCTATGCATTGTACCATTAGTAACAGACTACATATAAGTTGATTATAATCGATTAATGGGTTGTGATATTTTATGATGGAAGAATATTCTTGCAGAAAGAGTTTTTTGATTTCTATAACTGCCCATTTAGATTCCTGTCCTCCTTTAAGATAAAAATGTCTGTATGATTTTACATGTTTGACCAAGATTTTTAGGACATAATTCAATAAAGTTTTACTTGCGATTCTCTCTTCGAATTTTATAAACTCTTGTACAAAACTTTTCACTGCTGTTTCCAAGTCGTCGTATGGTAGTTTAGATAGAGGTAACTCGATAAGAGTTTGTATCGTATCGAACCAAATATTATCGGACGATAGTAATGTTGATGTTTTAACGTATTCTCCTATCATGTCATGAACAATTTTTACCGGATCGCTTTGTTTCGAGTTATCCCAACCAGAATCCCACTGTACATTCATACCAACGAAAATATTGCGAACGATGTTATGCATTTTTTTGTGGAGTTTTTTCCTTTCGGTTCTATGTAAGTCATCTACAAGACTTATCAAAAATAACTTGATATCCGCAAATGGATCAAAACGACTACTCGTAAAACCGACTTTGGTATGTACGAGAGTACAGGTTAATGAGTTATCATCTACATTACCACAATAAGAGAAACCAAAATCAATTATATTTGCGATATTTCCAAAAGTAGGTAGTAAAAAAGTTTTATTTTCAAACAAATACAGAGTATATGTATTTGGATTGCAATTCCGAATTAGTATATTCTGACTGTGTAGATCATAATGTGTAAAATTAAATTTTTGACCCATAGCTATCGAAATAATAACTTGTTTTATAACAGTAATGATTTGATCATCTCTTATCTTATCATCATTTAAGAGATCACACAAATTTATTTTCGTTGGAATATACTGCATTAACAACATATACCGTTGTAAACACTTGTGATGTTTTTTGGGTTGTAAAGGATGAGAAATATAGTGAACATTACTTTCGAAAGGTATTAAACCGTAACACTTGTGGAAGTGTGGTGAATAAGAAGCGATCGTATCTAAAGCTCTCAAAATTTTATATTCATGATCAATAAGATTATCATCAGATTTAGATATTTTATAAACACATGATACTTTTTGGTTTACTTTTGAACTTAAAATACCTGTAAAACCTTGTTTACCAGGTGTAAAATCTTGTGAGGATTTTAAATCAATATCTAACCATTCTGACCAAGGAGTATCTTTATTTTCTTCGAATAGTTTTTTAAAGTTTCTATGACTTAATTCAAACAATGACTGACTCATTTAAAACTTGGTTTTTTAATATTAAATTGAACTTTAAATAGTATTTATAGAGAATTAAACAAAAATGGAATTTGAAGATCACCTTATATCTACTCAAACATTGATAATATCGACAAACATAATTATCAACTGTAAAGCTTTGTATGAAACAACTAATTGGAACGAAATAAAACGACCCCAAAATGGTAAATACAGAATGGTGGTACAAGAGGAAGACAAACATCTACCAAATGGTTCATTGGTATTTTTACAAGAAGGTACTTCATACAAAGGTGTTATTTTTAAGAAACCATCAAAGAAATATTTTTTAAATAGTGTTACGATGATTATGAAAGTTGAAAACAAGTATATAAATATAAAAGTATCTAACAAAGGAAAATTGCAAATTACTGGATGTAGTAAAGATGAATATGCTTTTATAATATTGAATGGTTTTTGGTCTCTTATAAGAGAAAATAAAGAACTATGGTCGTTTCAAAACAAAGAGGATAAATATTTAGAAGCCATTATCATACCAGTAATGTGTAATATCAATTTTTCGGTTGATTTTCAAATCAACAGAGAGGCGTTAGATTCTATCATAAAAACAGAGACGGAATTCCGATCGATTCTCGAACCGAGTGATGGTTATGTAGGTGTAAATATTAAAATTTGCACGGAAGAGGAACCTCTGAATAAGGTAATGATAGATAGGTATATATTTATGAATGATACTTTTGTTAAAAGTGAAATAAATTATATGAGTTATATTTCAACTTTGCCACAAAAAGAACAGAAAAAGAAACTATCTAAATGCCTAGTTAATACGTTTCTTGTTTTTTATTCTGGTAAAGTGATAATGTCTGGAGGTATTTCTAAAATTAACAGGAAAAAGGCGTACGATATTTTTATGGAACTTATTTGCAAACACAAAAAGTTGATTTTATTAACAGAATGAATGAATAATTAATAATTTAATTTTACACGGAACTTTAATAAAAATGGATTATGAAAATTTTCTTCCGAACTATCCCGATTATAACGATTCCTTTTTTCAACAAAAACTTTTTAATAAGAAAGAATTTTTCGATTATAAACTTCATAAAAAAGTTGAGGAAATAAAAGAAGGTGAAGCTTTGTATAGTCAACTTATCGTTTCACGATTAATGAGTCAGTTTACATTATATGATGAATTATTATTATATCATGCAGTTGGTTCAGGAAAAACAGGTGTAGCTTTTGGTATAACGGAAAACTTGTATAACTCTGGGAAATTTTTTAGGGCGTACATTTTTGCAAAAGGAGAGGATCTTTTGAGACAGCAAAAAAGACAGTTGGTGTATATGTATTCTAAAAGATATAAGGATAAAGTTAACAAAGAGGAGATAAAACAAGAGAACGAGGAAAGAGTGTTGAATAGACTAGTCTCAGATTTTTATGCATTTAGAACTATAGAAACATTTGCAAAGGAAATAGAAAATGCACCTGACGAATACATAATGAAAGAATATTCAAATTGTATTTTTGTAATAGATGAAATACATAATATAGTTGAACAAAGTGAAGAAGAAACCAAGTTTTATAAACAGTTTTTTCGACTTTTCCATTTAGTTCAAAATCGTAAAATTCTGTTAATGTCAGGAACTCCGATGAGAAATGAAGTTCAAGAAATAGCTGAACTGATGAATTTAATCTTACCCTTAGATAGTCAGATGCTCATTAAAGAGGAATTTGTTCAGAGATATATCTCGAACGAAAACTTGAGAAATGAAAAGGAACTAAAAACGTTTTTTCGAGGAAGGATATCATACTTAAGGGAATCGGTGGAAAATATAGATACGAAATATATGGGGGTATCAGTATCAGAACCGAAAATTGATCAGTTCAAAGTGTATATGACAAATATGGATAGTTTCCAAAGTAAAACTTATGAAAAAGTTTATATGGAAGAAACTAGTGGACGAAATGTTTCATTTTTTGCAAACTCAAGACAGTCTTCACTGTTTGTATTCCCCAATGGAACTTTTGGAAACGAAGGTTTGTCAATGTTTACAAATAAAAAAGGTAATTTAGTGCCGAATTTTATAGAACAGGTAAATACCATAGACAAACTTAACCGGTTTTCGAGCAAGTATGCATCTATAATAAAAGACATCTTGAATAACAGAAACAAAAAAGTATATATATATTGTTCAGTAGTAAATGGATCTGGTTGTAACTTATTTGCAAAAATATTGGAACTATATGGATTTGAACAAGTAAAAAGTGCGAACGTACCTCTAAAGGCGAAACGATATATTTTACTCACTTCAGAAACCCAAAACATCCAAAAAAATCTCTCGGTGTATAATGCAAAAAGAAATAAATACGGAGAGTACTGTCAAGTCGTTATAGGCAGCAGGAAAATATCGGAAGGTTTTAATTTTAAAGATGTCCAAATTATCCATGTAGCAACATTACATTGGAATTATACTGAAACCCAACAAGCAATAGCTAGAGGTATCAGATTACGATCACATAATAATCTTATAGAGGATGGTGTTATACCACAAATAAAAATATATCAACATGTATCTATACCCAAGGATCGAAAAGTCGATAGTATTGATCTGCACATGTTACATGTCTCCCGAGGAAAGGATATATTAATGAAAAAAATGGAAAGAATTATAGAAGAAAGCGCAATAGATTGTCCATTATTTTATGAAAGAAATGTGAGAGAAACTGGTGAAGGATCGAGAGATTGCAATTATCAACAGTGTGAATATAAATGTGATACTTCCAGTCTTATTCCTCCACTCGAACTTGATCTCAGTACATATAACTTATATTACCAAAATGAGGAAAATATACTCAACTTTTTAAGAGAAATATTTAAAATCGAGTTTTCTATACATTTGGATTCTATACAAGACAAAGTCCAAGTTGATAGATTTGAACTGGTAAAAACATTGAATACTCTTATTCTGAGTAATACACCAATTATTAATAAATATGATGTTGAATGTTTCCTAAGAGAACATAATAATAGATATTATTTAGTAGATAATATAATTTTTCCGGGAAATCACTTGGAATTGGGATTATATACGGAACAACCGTTTTTTGTTCAGAAAAAATCATTAAAAGAGATTGTCAAAGAAAAATCCTTTTCAGTTACCATAAATATCATAAATAGAATTCGTGATTCCAAAAGCAGAGAAGAAGTAAAAAAAGAACTTGATCATTTAATTATAGATCATCAGGAGTTATTTCTCGAAAAAGCATTGAGTCTGAATTTGGCAAAAAAAGAAAATAAATTGTCTACATGGATTATAGATATATACAAAGATCATATAAAATATAATAATATTGGAGAATACTTAGTTGTATCTACATTACTAAAACCCAAAATGAGATGTTTAAATAAGAGTAATAAGTGGATCGACTGTTTAAATCCAGTTATATTGGAAAATAAAGAAGATATCGAAGTATTCGAAACGAATAAGTATGGTTATATAGGTATTATAGATGGTGATAATTTTTGCATTAAAGATCTAAGGAATCCAGAAGAAGAAACCGAAAAAACAAAAACCGATAAGAGACAGAAAAAAACCGGTGCGAAGTGTTTAGAAGCTGGATGGAATAAAGATAAACTCGCACTTCTGTGTATCCATCTTGAAATTCCAATCAGTGATCCTGAAAATATACCTACAAATGCAAGAGAGAAGATTATGAAAAAAGCAAGTCTTATTAAGATTTTGGAAACTACTTGGTACGGTTTAAGTAATGATGATATATCCAAAGCATTGTATTGGTATGAACAAACAAAACAAGATACATGTCGTATAATAAAAGAGTGGTTCAATGAAAAAGGTTTATTAATAAAGGGACCATGTGGAAAAACGGGTAAAATCAAAAATTAAATTGAAATTTTTTGAATTATTTTAGATCACTTTCAACCGTTCAGAATAGTACAAGTGAAATGGAAAAGTTTATCCAAGAAATCGTCAACACACCCATGATTGTTGTAGAAAACGACCCTACTCCTAATAATTCAATCGAATTCCCAAAATTGAGAAGAACCCATACAATTTGTTGTGCTTATTGCGATAATAGGTGGAAAGCCGTAGATTATGGAAATATCAGATCTGGTGTTTGCTGGACTTGTAAACAAGATATCAAGAATGTTGCTGTAAAGAAGATAAAGAACTTACGTAAGACAAGTGAGATGGAAAAGTTTATCCAAGAAATCGTCAACACACCCATGATTGTTGTAGAAAACGACCCTACTCCTAATAATTCAATCGAATTCCCAAAATTGAGAAGAACCCATACAATTTGTTGTGCTTATTGCGATAATAGGTGGGGAGCCGTAGATTATGGAAATAACAGATCTGGTGTTTGCTGGACTTGTAAACAAGATATCAAGAATGCTGCTGTAAAGAAGATGGATAATTTACGTAAGTAATCAACAAATGAGCCAAAAAAAAACATAAAACAAAAAAAAAGAGAAAAAACAAAAAAACTTTAAACCAGCCACGTAAGAGTGAGAGTTCAAAGCCTCTAGAAATTGGCGATGAGAGTTTTACTGTAATAGTAATAATTTTGGGATCAAGTAATTTTAATTTTTGTTTATGAAAATTAAAATACCGAGAATAGGTTTCGATCCTATGACTTTTGAGTTATGAGCCCAACGCGCTTCCTCTGCGCCATCTCGATCTACTCCTAGTGAGGGTTGAACTCACAATCTTCGGCTCATAAGACCGACGCCTTAACCATTTGGCCATAGGAGTTTTATTATATTTGTTATTCTTTTAAATAACTTTTACGGATTTTATAGAATATATTTTTTTATATGAGGTATCAATTTTTTCAAATGACTATTGAAATGCACAGTTTCTAGGGTGCTGTAGGATTCGAGACATTGAATACATATCCAATTTATACCAGTTATTTCCTGTTTATCTAAAATGTTATTTATATTATAATCGATATTATCTCCATCTACAAAAAAATAAGTAACTTCTCCATTATATAATTTTATCTCTTTTTTAAACTCGTTGCTATTTAATTTTATTCCAGTTTCCTCAAAAGTTTCTCGAATTGCACATTCGGTTATCGTTTCATTTTCTTCTAAATGACCCTTTGGTAAACCCCAGAATTTTCCATACGATTGTATCAGTAGAACCTTATTATTTTTTAAGATAATACAACCGGCTCTGATTTTTTTTTCACTTGAAATTTTATTGTCATCCCATTTATTTGGAGAAATTTGTTTCTGTGGAGTACTCGTATTTAAAATACAACAATTGAAAGTATTTATACTCATGGTTGAATTATACTTGAAAGTTTCTATATAGAACTTGTTTTTTTAAGTAGTTACATTGTGGAGATCAAAGACAGTTATATATGCAACATTTTTTATTTGTACTATCATCAATTACGTCATACATATCACCAAGATTTTTATAATTTTCAACTGCAATCCGTTGGTCTTCATAAATATCACCCTGAAATCCTGAAGCATCTAAAGTAGTGTATTCCATATATTGTGGTCTCTGCATATTTTCAACATTTATTCTATCTAACGCTGAGTTACATCCTTCTCTTTTTGTGTAAAATGAGTTTTCGCAAACGACTCTTCCAGAAAGATCCCTGTGATTCCAAACAGGGCACATCATCAGATTAGAATTTTCAAAACGATCCGATTGTATTCGTGAAGCCCATCCAGTATTAACTTTACATGTCCTAAGTGAAGCTTCTAAACTTATATTTGACATCTTATTTATTTTGGATCGGAGGAATTTTGAAATTTAAGAAAATTGTTGGGATTTTTTCGATTATATTTTTAGAGTAATCGAAAAATAATGAGCCAAAAAAATGTTTTTACAAAACAGGGAAACCAAGAGCACCACCAGAAACTCTGATAATATTGTTATTAACAGCAACAACCACAAACTGATAAGTCTGGGGGTAATTTCCACCAGGGAATAAATTATTGGCAGTTCCTTGAGAAGTTGCGATTGCTTCGGGTGTTGCTTGGGGTACAATACTAACATTGGTAAGTTTTCCATAGTTAGTAGAACCCATTGGATCCAGAGCAACAAAATCCAAAGAATATGAATACATATGATAACCCGTAACAGTTGGGATAACAGCACTAGGTTGATACCAAGGTTGCACAAGACTGAAATAATCAGAACCCATAGCCTGTAATCTTGCTGTATTTTCGTAAATAAGACTAGTACTTAATATAGGATCGGTAGCAGCGGGGAAAGGAGGTGCAAAGTCAACGAAGAATGGATGGGGTACAGGTGATGTGTTAACGTAGTTTGACCATTCTGCAGGATTGGTGGTATTTCGAACAGCAAAGAATAGAACCTTGATAGCATGAGCAAATCTGATATCATAATTAGGATTGCTATTTTGGGATGGATTAAAAGTTTGAATAGGTGCAGTTTGAACTTGTTCGATAAGAATATCTCTAGGAGCACAACCCATTCTTTTTCTTTCATCGTTAGAAACAATAGCATAGTTAGCCCAAACATAGACATTGCTAAGATGAGGAACTCCATTCACTAAATCACTTTGATTAGCAGGAACACTTGCTTGCACACCAGGTAAAGCAGCGGTATTGTCGAGGATAAGTAGTTCATTCCAATTTCTAAACCAGAACTGAACTCTCATTTCATTATATGGTAAAGCTGCAGTAGGTAAAGAAACACCGCTATCTCTGGTAAAAAAGAATGGAAGAGGAAGATTCAAAGTAACTCTTCTCAAAGTACCAGTAAGATTAGTCGAAACCAATTCGGGAATATTACCAATCATAAAATCATAACCAATTTGCTTTCCAGCTGGAACAGTAAAAGCTGCCCAGAAGTCGAGGAAAAAATTATCGAATTGAGTCGCAGAGAGATCGTTAAAAGTAATAGAAGTTTGTCTAATCAAGTTGTGCATTAAGTTTCTAGTCCATCTTAACTGACCATTGACACCAAATTGGTTGTTTTGACTAAGTTGAACTTCGGGAAGTTCGACTCTCAACCATAATTGTAAAAGATAATCACCAGCTCGACTAATATTAGCAGACCATTCCTGACCAAAGTCAGCAGTACCACTTCCTCTACTTAAGACCGTTGGAACTTGGGTGAACCATGTTGCCTTTCTTGTTTCCCTGACGAAGTAAGTAATTGCGGTCTTTCTTCCGTACATATATTTTTCGAGTTCATCAAAAGTGGCTAGATCAATAAATCCAGATGTTAAATTAGACGAGACAATTCCTGACATGTTTGTTTATTTATCGCAATATTTTTTCCCAATTTTTTAAAAAAATTGAATATTTTTGTTTTGATGTAAATTAGTTAATAACACACAAATTCTTAAATAAGTATGTATCCATCAGCACTAATCAAAATGTGGTATGATGAGAATGGTATTAATTCTCATCATATTGAATCATTTAATAATTTTGTCTCTCATGATATTCGGGATATTATTCGATCAACACCTATCGATTTTACGACGTCCAAAGGTGTGCAAATACGGATTAAATTAGATAATGTATTTGTTCCTAAACCATATATATATGATGAATATAGAAAAAAAATATCGATTACACCGTATAATTGTATGAGTACAGGTAGTACATATAGTTCACCAGTTTTTGTAAGTGTTTATGAATCTAAAAATGGAACTGCAAACATAATTGATCGTTTATGTTTATTTAATCTCCCGATCATGTTGCGATCAAGTTTCTGTCATTTAGAAAAGCACAAAAAAGGAGAAACAGAATGTATGAAAGATCCTGGGGGTTACTTTATTATAAATGGTATTGATAGAGTTTTGGTTACACAACAACGTAATATTTATAATATGGTTCAAGTATTCAAAGAACAAAATACGACTAAGTTTAAATATAAAGCAGAAATAAGATCTATGTCTGAAGATACAAATCATTCAGTCCTGATTGAAAGTTATATATCTAATGATGGAAATAGTATTTCTATATCGTTACCATATATTAAATCTTTAATTCCTTTAAGTATTATTATGAAAGCTTTGAATATTGATCTGAAATATTGTGAAGATAAAATCATTTCTTTTTTTGGAGATAGTACTCATAAAAATAACGTTTCTTGTTGTGTGAAAAAAATGTTTAGAGAAACAGATTATCTAAAAACGCAAGATGAAGCTCTAGAATTTATCGGTAAGCAAGGAACAAAAATAGATCAGAAAACGGATATAAAAAAATATGCTCAGCAGATTTTAGATATTGAACTGTTTCCTCATTTAGGTGTTTTTGCACCGAATACAAGTAAAATCGATGTTCTTTGTTATATAGCTTATAGATTAATAGCTGTGTTCAATGGAACATTATCCATACATGATAAAGATAATCTTGCATATAAGAGATTTGAAAGTTCGGGAATTTTACTTTTTGAACTGTTTAAAAGTTTATATAGAAGTGCTGTTCAAGACATAGAATCCGAATATGAAAAAGGAATGAATATCGTGGATATATTTAATAAGGTAGATGTTAACATTTCTAAAAACATTAAATATTGCTTTTCAACTGGAAAGTGGGGAGTACAAAGGAATTCATACATTCGTCAAGGTGTAAGTCAAGTATTAAGTCGTCTATCTTATATATCTACATTGTCACATTTGCAGAGGATAGTAATACCTGTTGGTAAGGAGGGAAAAAATTTCAAGATCAGACAAATAAATCCTTCTGCATTTGGGTATATCTGTTTATTTGAAACACCAGAAGGACAGTCGTGTGGAATTGTATTAAATATGACTATAACTGCAAAAATAAGTTCTTCGCATTGTTTTACGACAGTCAGAAAGATTTTAACAGATATCATTGATTCTGGTTCAAATATAAATACTGATGAATTAAAAAAAACACCAGTATTCTTAAATGGAATTATAATTTTGTATGTAGTAAATCCAATTGAAGTTGTAAAAACCCTCAGAATTTTTCGTCAAAAAGGTGACTTACCATATGATTTGTCCATAGCTCATGATATTTTTGAGAATGAAATTAGAATATTCTCAGATAAGGGAAGACTTATAAGACCTTATATAAAAAATAACGATTATCAACATTGGATTCACACTATTTCGAGTTTTTCTGACGCAGTTAACAAAGGATTCGTAGAATGGTTGGATGCTAATGAAGTACAACAACTCGTTGTTGGTATGTATTTAAATGAAAAAGGAGATGTATGGGAAATACACCCATCATTACTTCTGGGTGTATGTGCAGGTGCTATTCCATTTTTGGATCATAATCAAAGTCCAAGAAATGTTTATGAATCGAGTATGATGAAACAGTCTATTGGAATGTTTTCCACCAATTATAATTATAGATTTGATTCTGTTTATCATACATTGGATTACCCACAAAGAGCTTTAGTTTCAACAGAAACAGCAAGACTAGTTGGAATGCATGAGATGCCTGCAGGTATAAACTGTGTTGTGGCTATTTGTACTTATGGTGGATGGAATGCAGAGGATAGTATAATTATCAATAGATCTGCGATTGAAAGGGGATTATTTTCTTCAAATACTTATCATACATATACTTTTGAAGACAAAACATACAAAAATTCGAATCACAAAAAAATATGTGTTCCTCCAAAAGACATAAGAAAAAATGAATTGAATTATTATCATCTTGATAACAAAGGAGTAGTAAAAAAAGGATCCTATATTAAAAGAAATGATGTTATCATCGGTCAAATTCAAATAAATACAGAATATAAAGACGGTCAAAGTATGGAAGTGATGACTGATTGTTCTGAAACATCGGAACATGATGGTATTATAGAAAGAGTCGAAAAATTTGCAACTCCAAATGGAAATATTATCATCCGAGTCGTCATAAGACAGATACGAATACCAGAAATAGGTGATAAATTTGCAAATATGGCTGCACAAAAAGGAACCTGTGCATTAGTCCTAACGCAGGAAGATATGCCTTTTACTCAAGAAGGTATAGTTCCAGATATTATTATGAACGCACATGCTTTACCATCAAGAATGACTATTTCGATGGTCTTAGAAATGGTACTTGGTAAAAAGTGTACATTAGAAGGAGATCTGGGAGATGCGACACCTTTTTTGCAAACAAATATGAACATTGAAAAAAAACTGGAAGATGCCCTAAGGAAACATGGTTATAATTCAATGGGGTGGGAGGTGATGTACAATGGATATAGTGGAGTTCCTTTTAAAAGCAAAATATTTATTGGTTTTAGTTATTATCAAAAACTGAAACACATGGTTGTAGAAAAAATACATGCGAGAAGTTATGGTAATGTAACATCACTAACCAGACAACCTTTGGCAGGTAGATCAAAAGATGGTGGTCTCAGGTTAGGTGAAATGGAAAGAGATGCTCTTCTTTCACATGGATCGGTACAGTTTCTTCGTGAACGACTGTTTGATATGTCGGATCCTTTTAGTGTTTTGATATGTAATGAATGCGGTGTCATATCAAACTATCGAGATGAATGTCATATATGTATGAATAATGAACTCATTCAAACAAGTATTCCCTATGCTGCAAAACTGGTGTTTCAAATGTTAAATGGCTGTTTAGTAAAAACAGGATTTCATTCGTCGATTAATTAATAAAATTTTTAAAACAGTGAACACGTTTTTCATTTGTTTCATTGTACATATGTAAAATCAACGAAGAATTTGGTACACAAGTAGTTCCACAATGAACTATGGAACTGGGAAAAACAGTGAGATATTGTTTGTAATGATTCCATACAATACTATTCATTACTCCTTGTTCGTAACAACTTAGAGCCCATATACCATTTAGATCATTTTTTTCATTTATACATGAACTTTCAAATTCCGAAGTTTTTGATTGAGCAGTGATTGTTTCTATAATTTCTCTACCTAATTTACTATTTTTAATAACAGCGACTCCCGCATTTAAAGTTCGATATTTCGTCTTTCCATCAAGAGGTAATATAATATCACTGCTATAACAACTTAGAATATCACCCAAGTCAACCGTAAAATCGGTAAATATAGTGTCACTATCTAACCATATGACATAGTCGTACTCTCCACTCCGTAATACATTCTCAAGTAGATGAAATTTGCACCAATAAACGTTATGCTTATGACCTTCTAGAGTGCAAGATTTATATCTTTTGTAAACATAAACTCTGTTTAATTTTGGATTTGTTTGGGATTCTACATATCGAAGAATATTCTTGTTATGTAGATCTATAAATTCCTTATCCCTTGTTTCTAATGTTATAAAACATATTTTTAGAGGAATTCGTTGCAACAAAGTCATTTTGTTGGCGTCTACATAGTTTTCCCAACGACTCGTATTTGAGTAAAATTTTATCATTTTTAGATCATTAAAATATCGGCGAAAAACATGTTTATATTGAAAATAAACCACGATTATTAAAACAATTATAATAGTGAGTGTTAGTAGCATATTTATTATAATTAAATATAATCACAGCTCACAGCTATATTATTGACAATTCGAAATGGTTTGCCACAGCCCCATATTAAATTGTGTTCCTTTAATCTATCACATTCCTCTTTCGAACTATGAGGAGGTATTGGTTCCATGTTTGTTTTGTATACAGCATGTCGAAAAATAGCACAGTTTATTTGTTCTATAAATACTGGTTCTTTGCAGTGAGGACAGGTAATAATTAACATATTTTTGTTTATTATTACTTTCAAATTCTTTAGTCGAAATCGGAAAGTCTTACAGTTATTCTTTTTTGACTTCTTGCATTCTTCCAAGCCCTTTGAATTACTGGTAGTAATTCTTCAACATCAGATAATTTTTCTGCTGTATCGTATAAATATTTTTTAGCATTACTGCTCAAATATGAATCTGGATGATAAGACCTATAAAAATTATAAATAGCATTCATCGAAATCCTCTTCGGTTTTGCGACCTTTGGTGTTCTGGGTCCTATTCTTCTTTTTCGTGCAACATAATTTTCTTTTCTACATCCAATTTTAGGATACCATTCACAAGGGCTTCGACATAATGACTTTTTCTTCTTGGAACAGGAAATCTGGGGTTTTCGCGGTTTTCTTTTTTCAGAAGCTTCTTCAGCAAATCTTTGCTGCAGAACATTTCGAAGTAAAATTTCACCCAATTCTGGGGATCTTGATCTTGTGTAACTACTCATTTATTGATAGTTGGATTTATATTTTTTTTTCTCAATCCATATAGTAAATAAAATTATGCAAAATATTATAAAGGAGATTTTTTTATTCCTAAATCATTTGAAGTTGTATCATTGGAACACAAAAAATTATGCTCGACATATCGCGAGTGACAATTGTTTTACGGTCACACAAAAATTGTCAGATGAATTTGTTGAAGTCTACATAGGAAAATATGGAAGAGAAAAAATAATCAATACAAAAATACAATCTGTCCAAGTCAAACTATTATCAGATAACTCTGTTGAAGATCTTGTGAAAAATTTTATATCTTTTCTTTTAAGTTTAAAACTCAGTTCAAGTAAAGACACAGACCTTGTTAATATTAGAGATGAACTTATTTCGAATTTAAATCAAACTTTGTATCTTTTTACTTTGGAATAATTAAAACTCTTTAGTTTTTAAAAACAAAGTGCATGTTATTGTTGCAAATAGCATGATAAAAGATAGTATTAACAAAATATTAGTTATCGTACTATTAGAACGAACACATTTATTGTTTTTGATTATTCCTTTGTAACAATTCGAATCGATTTGAACACCGCATTCTTCTCCTTCTTTTTTATTATAATTGAAAGAACAATTCATGTCATCAACTTTTTCTCTATTCAACATAATTCTCCCAGCAATAAATA
>Ga0214923_10002174_pt1 | contig 26546 bp, 20 predicted proteins | sample LL1510_MetaG_FD_177993 | JGI IMG/M metagenome (GOLD analysis project Ga0214923, IMG submission 177993) | Freshwater microbial communities from Lake Lanier, Atlanta, Georgia, United States - LL-1510 | ecosystem: Environmental > Aquatic > Freshwater > Lake | place: USA: Georgia | collected...
GTAGGGGCGGACATGCCGCGCAGCCGCATCAAAACATTGATCCCATCATGGCCTGCGCACAGACCCTTGTTGCACTCCAGCAGGTGGTGAGTCGACACGCACACCCGGCAACCCCCACAGTATTGTCGTTCGGGCGCGTGCAAGCCGATGGCACATACAATGTTATCCCCAGTGAAGTGGAGGTGCTGGGTACCTTTCGGACCCTCGACGAGTCCTGGCGTTACCGCGCACACGAATTGATCAAACAAATAGCCGAAGGTACCGCAGCCGCTTTAGGTGCTCAATGCGAGGTACACATCAATGTAGGATACCCATGCCTCAACAACCAGCCCGAACTGACATCCAGGCTGAAGGGTGCGGCCTGCAGTTATTTGGGCGAGGAACACGTGGTTGACCTCGATTTGTGGATGGCGGCTGAAGATTTCGCGTATTATGGCCAACATGCAAACGCCTGTTTCTATCGATTGGGCACACGAAATGAGGAAAAGGGCATCACAGCAGCTGTCCACACCCCCCGATTCGATATTGATGAAACTGCACTGACAACAGGAGCTGGCCTCATGTCGTGGTTGGCCCTGCAAGAACTGGCTTTCGCTGTGGAAAACACAGAGGCTTCCTAGTTCGTATTTTTGTCCCTTCATCAATAACCCCCCTATGATCGAACGATCGGAACAAGAACGCATTCGTCGCGACGCCCTTGAGGCCATTCGCCAACTCGGTGTCGACCCATTCCCCTCCATCAACCTACCCATATCCCATACCGTAGCCAATATTTTATCGACATACCAGGACGCCGAGGCTGAGACATGGAAAGAAGTGGTTTTGGGTGGACGAATGATGAGCCGGCGCATCATGGGGAAGGCATCTTTTGCCGAACTTCAAGACGGAACCGGACGAATTCAACTGTACCTCAACCGAGACGAACTCGATACCGATGCTGCATCATTCACCTATGCTGAATTATTCAAAAAACACTGTGATATCGGCGACATTATTGGTGTAAAGGGCTATGTTTTCCGCACCCAAGTGGGGGAAATATCCTTGCGGGTACAACAGTTTTCGTTGCTCAGCAAGTCACTACGGCCACTTCCCATTGTGAAACGCGACGAACAAGGGCAAGAATTTGATGGGTTTCACGATCCCGAACAACGACACCGCATGCGGTATGTCGACCTGGTGGTGAATCCAGAAGTACGGGAGGTCTTCCGTAAACGCGCACGTATGATCCAATTGATGCGTGATTTTTTCAATGAACGTGGATTTTTAGAAGTAGAAACCCCGATACTTCAACCCATCTATGGTGGTGCCGCGGCCAGGCCGTTCACCACCCACCACAACACGCTCGATATGAAGCTCTACCTGAGGATTGCCAATGAGCTATACCTCAAGAGGCTGATTGTAGGGGGGTTCGATGGGGTGTATGAGTTTGCCCGCGATTTTCGCAATGAAGGCATGAGCCGCTACCACAACCCCGAATTTACCCAGGTAGAACTCTATGCGGCCTACCGCGACTACCGCTGGATGATGGACATGACCGAGGAATTGATAGAATATGTAGCCATGGGCCTTCACGGAACGACGGAGGTTGTGGTGGGTGACCAAAAAATCAATTTCGCTAGGCCATGGGCGCGCTATACCTGGCATGGTGCGATAGAGGCGTTCGCCGGACTAGACCTGCGCAGCTTATCGGACAAAGCCCTGCTGGCCGAAGCCCGTACGCTTGGGGTGGATGTTCCAGAATCGGCAACACGCCCCGCACTGCTCGATGAAATTTTCGGACATTGTGTGGAGCAACACCTCATTCAGCCTACTTTCATCACGGACTACCCCGTAGAGATGTCGCCCTTGGCCAAAAGACACGCCGACAATCCCGAACTCACCGAACGCTTCGAGCTGATCTGCAACCGGAAAGAACTGGCCAACGCATTCAGTGAATTAAACGACCCCGACGACCAACGTGCACGTTTTGAGGCCCAGATTGAGTTGGGTAAACGAGGAGACGCTGAAGCCATGATGCCCGACGAGGATTTTCTCAGAGCATTGGAATATGGAATGCCACCAACGGCTGGAATCGGAATTGGAATCGACAGGCTTTCCATGATCATGACCAACCAAAACAGCATACAAGAGGTATTGCTGTTCCCCCACATGAGACCCGAACACGGGCGCGCTGAATCAGTCGATGGGCGGTAAAGCTGGTGCAGTTATAGAGGCCCGTTGCCCCAATGGATGGTCGGAATATACCCTCATCGATTGTGGAGGCAAGGAGAAATTGGAGCGGATGGGCAATCAAATTCTGATTCGTCCGGAACCTCAGGCCCTATGGACACCCCGTCTCGCTGTTGAGGAATGGACCAAATACGCCCACTGGCGATTCGTGCAACAAGGGGCACACGGCGGACGTTGGATTCCCCTTAAGGGTAAAGACAGCAAGACAGAATGGCAGCTCAACTATCAGACCGATGCGTTGCACCTCCGGTTTCGGCTTGCCCTCACGTCATTCAAACATGTAGGTATTTTTCCTGAGCAGGCCGACAATTGGGAGTTTGTTGCCCGCAGTATAAGGGCGCTGAAGAAGCCTGCCAAAGTACTCAACCTATTTGCGTACACCGGAGGTGCCAGTTTGGCAGCCCGCCAGGCCGGTGCCGATGTAGTTCACCTTGATTCAGTACGGCAGGTGGTCGATTGGGCGCATGAAAACATGAAATTGAGTCGACTCGATGGCATTCGCTGGATCCTGGAAGACGCCCGTAAGTTTGTGGCAAGGGAGCGAAAACGAGGCCATCGTTATTCCGGTGTATTGCTTGACCCACCAGCATATGGACTTGGTCCGGCTGGTGAGCGATGGAAGCTGGAAGACCAAATCCACACCTTGATGGATGATGTGCGCGCGTTACTGGAGCCTGATGCCCATTTCCTCTTGGTGAATGCCTATTCGCTCGGACTGTCATCACTCGTCTTGAGGAACTTCCTCAGTGACGCCTACCCCAACGACAGCTTACATACGGGAGAACTTTATCTGCCTACCCCCGAATCTGGAATTTTTCTTCCTTTAGGCGTCTTTGCCCGGGCATGGACGGGCATGGCGCCCTAACTAAACTGCGATAATTTTCGGAACGGCTTCAAAAAGAGGGTAAAAAAATATGGTTTGAGGCCATTCACCAACCAGGCTTTGCGGTCCATACGATTGGCTTTCCACCTGGCCTTCCAACCCTTGTTGCTCACCCCGCCCATCCGCATGTGAATGGTTGTTTTAGCCAAATAAGTGGCATTCACCTGATAAACCAAAAAGATCCTCAGCATAAACTCATAATCCGCAGCAGTGCCAAAGTCCAATCTGTAGCCACCAGATGTCCTGTACCATTCTAGTTTGACAAATAATGTAGGATGGGGTGGCATCCACCCCCAATGAAACGACCGATTGTGGTAGTCTCCCGATTTCCAGGAGCGTACAACCCGCCGAAAATCCCGGGCTTCTACATAATTCAAATCGGCATACAGTAAATCTGCTCCGCTTCGCTCCAGTTGTCCACGCACACGCGTTAATACCCTGTGGTGTGGGTAGAAGTCATCAGCATTTAAAATGCCAATAAATTTTCCTGTAGAAAGGGCGATACCTTTATTCATTGCATCGTACAATCCTCGATCAGGTTCCGAGATCCAATGGAATTGATATCCGGGTTCTGCCCGCCTTGATTCAGGGTTATTCAATGCCAATTCCCATTCCTTGAGAATCTCGAGCGTTCCGTCTGTCGATCCACCATCGATGACCCAATGTTCTACTGTGATCCCTTTCTGCATCGCCACACTGAGCAGCGTATGTCTCAGTGTGAGGGCTTCCTGGAAGCATACGGTAACAACGCTAAAGAAGGCTTGTGGATGGTTCATGATTTTCCGATCAACTGTTGTCCGAGCTGCAAGGCCAGTTGCCCCCTGAGCTGTATCTGTTGCCAAATTGAATAACCACTCGGTGCGGCGGTCGTACTGGCGGCGTCTGAATGCCGTCTGTAGCGAACGTATTTCTCCGTCAAAAAATGGGTATCATGCCATAGAGCAGCTACGTTGCCCAACCAGATGTCGTGCATGGCCAGTTTAGGCGGAAAAGGCAGCGCTTTCAGCAGTAAGGTTTTTCTAAACGCCATGCAGCAGCCCAGGTAATGGTTGCGCACAAAATTCTCAATAGCCCCTGTTTTGGTTTGGTGCAGGTCGAAAAAGCTGGGTGATAAAGTGCGCAGCTGTTCGTCTGCCACTTGAGCATCATGGATCACCAAGGTGTGGCGAAAGAGGGACCTACAAACACCATCTACCTTGCCAGGCAACCACACATCATCTTGGTCCGCCAAAAAAATATATTCCCCTTTGGCCACATTTAAGGCGCGTTCCAGGTTATAAGAGGGGTTCCGTAAGGCTTGTCCTACAGCAGGTATCACTATGATAGGTGCCCCCTGATCACAATATTCCTGTAATATATCCAGTGTTCCATCAGTCGATCCATCATCTGCCACGCACAATTCATCACCGGGCAGTAATTGAGGCAATATGCTGTCGATTTGCGCGCGAATCCAGCGCGAACCATTGTAAGTAGCCATGCACACACTCACCGGAGGCCGTTCAATCCAAGATTTGGAAAAATTTATCGATTTATTTCCAGGATAAAAACGATGCGGGAGTGCAATTCCCATGGCCAAGACAGCCAATCCCATTGGACTATTGATAAAGGGATTAAAAAATGAAATCGAAAACATCAAAAATGTGGAATGGAGTAACGCTATCGATAAGCTTCGGTCGACCATGTTCATGACAGAAGAACGACGAAATTGTATCCCATGCGCTATGAGAAGTAGGCCCCAAACAAACAGTCCTATTATTCCTTGCTTATGGAAAATCTCCAAATAGCTCATTTCCATGTGCACGGGTTTCAATGGCGTACCTATGCCAAAACCGTGGCCGAAAAATAAACTCCATGGATCTACACGGTGTACCACTTCATCAATTTGTACGAAGCGTTCCATCATGCTGAATTGGCGGTTTGCGATACCCTGACCAAAAGCAAACGAAAGTGTTCGCTGCCATGTGGGATAGGGATATTGCTCCAAATACGCCTGATTGGGATAGGCACCCCCTTTGAGCTCTGGAAATTCCCGCTCGTTGCGCGTGTCGACCACAACTTTTTCTACCAACCAGGGTCCACTGAGCATCAAGATTAAAGCCACCCATGCCAGGCGGTGGCGACCCTTTCTAACCCAAAGGGCACGAAGGGGGAAGAACAATAAAATGAGCCATATGGCTCTGGTGAATGTCAATAAAATAGCCGTATAGATCACTAATTGAACCCCATATTTCCACTTGTTTTGCCTGGTCTGCCAAAAAAATAAGGCAATGGGTAGAAAAATGAATCCTTTATAGAAGAAGCCCATGTTCCCCCGAAAAAAGAACTCATCCATGGACGCGGTCGACTGGTAAAACGCCCAACCATCAATCCATTCAGATTGCCAGACCGACCAGAAAATAAGGTATGTGACGGCCATTGCCAATCCCAGCCATCGAAATAAATGCCCTGCCCATGTTCTGCCAGCTTGATTTCGTAAAATCATCGCATAAAAGGGAAGGTTGAGGATGAACAGCAAGGGTTTTAGGTCAGTAAACACGGCGGAACTTGCCGCACCATTTTGTAGGCCTACGACAGCCGCTACAGACATCCCCATCAAAGGAATCAGCGTAAGACCAAGTACGCGCGTTCCAGGTTGATAAGCCCCTCTGGCCCAACCCACGAGCCAAGTGAGTTGACAAGCAGCAAACAACAGCATACGGGGTGTGAGGAACCCCCAGTCGTACCACCGGCCTCCTCCACCGAGAATGAGTTCAGTGATACTCAGGCCAAACAACACGACCAGAAAGGGGTGTATTCGGGAACCGGCCTCGGTCTTGTTGCTGTTCATATGGGTCTACCCAGAAAAAAGTGCTGCAAAAGTACGCGCATAAATCCGAAGCGCATGTATCTCACAGATAGCCGTAGGGCGCGGGCGAATACAATCAGGGTGAGGAGCATTGCGGGGCCTTCGGATTTAGACCATGCACGGGCATCGCAACAAAACTGCCTGTAGCGTTTTAAGCGCACTTCATACGAACCAGGTTCGAGTCCCGATAGGCCATGCCCACATACCACAGGAACCACTGTAGCCCGAACGCCATAAGAGCGCATGCGATATATAAAGGCTGTGTCGCTGAAATCGAGTCGAACCTCCGGGTTATGCCCACCGCATTGTTGGTAGTCCGATACTCTGATCAGCATGCCCGAATTAACGGGCATCAATCGGTACAAGTTGATTTCGCCAGCCATAGGTCGGGGATTGGGGCGACTCAACCCCAAAAGGTGAACAGCAGGCGAGATGCACAAGCCGGAACTGAACAGTTGAGGTACAGCGAGCCCGAATTTACCCACTTCAATCGCATGCGAATAGCCATCCCACCAATCCGACGGAAAATGGGTGTCCTGATCGGCCAGCAGCATCCAGGTGCACCCCCATTCTTGGGCTTTTGTCGCGGCTGAAAGATAGGCCCGACTGAGCCCCGGATTATCAGCATGCGCTTCATAATGCCAACGATCGATGCAGCCGGATGCCTCATTGGCAAACCAGTTCTGCAGCTGAGTTTTCATATGGGCCAAGGGAAGGTTGTCCCAAATGACCCAGGCCATCCGATGAGCCTCAGGGTGGGCCATTAAAGACTTGAGCGACAAACATGGCCCGGACTGGTCTCCATACAGCACCACCACAACCAGGACTTCATCAGCGTTCATGCTCATCGCCGTTGTTATATTTCATCAGTACTTGTTTCATGGAGACCAAATTCCGCCACGTTAACAACAACTCTGCCGTGAGTAAAGAGGAAACGGTTGCCCAAGCCCCGCAGTAGGGCACCAATAACAGATGAATACCCACGGCAGCAGTTGCCGCCAGCGTTAAATTTCGGCCGAACAAAAAGTTGTTTTTGGTTGCCAAAAGTAAACTGGAGGGCAATACCCCTAGGGCCAATAAGGGGGGAAGCAGGCTCAGCCAGCGCAGCAGGGCCTCGGCTTCGGGTTGAGGTTGACCAGCAACTAAGCTGAGTAATTGGGGACCTAAGGCCCATAACAAAACACTTCCTGAAATGCCTAGAATGGCCACAGGCAGAACCAGTTGGCGGATGTAGGTCACCGCATGTATGGTCGCTACAGAAACATGTGCGCTAAGTCGGGGGATCAGTACCTGCTGAAGGCTGTTGGCGGCCATCCTAAAAACCAACATGATTTTTTCCAAGGTGGAAATGAGGCCTACCCACCGAACACCGGCAAACAGTTCCAAGATGATTAATGTGCTGTGGGCATAAAAGGCACTGCTGAGCCCCCCCACAAAAACAGGTCGATTGACGCGTAATAAGGCACTGCAAGATGCCAATCCAGGCCACCGAACAGATATTTTATGGATGTACATCACATGAGTCAATGCGGCGATGGCCACGAGAAGCGTACTTCCGCCGTTTAAAAGGGGCAGGAGCCATTGGTCATCCCGGTTGTCGATCAAAGCGAAGACACCCGCGGCGAAAAGCAAGCGACCGAGGACTTGCCAGCGCGCAAGGAGCGCAAATTGTCGTGACCCCTGTAACCACCAAGCGGGCATAAGGATTTGGGCGGGCAGGAGTAGGGCAGAAAAGAGAAAATATAAAGCATGTGCGCGCCAGGTAGGAATGCTCATCACCAACAAAAACACGATGGGCAACCCAATGCACAACAGCAAAAGCTGGGTAAAGAAATAGCGCGAAAACAAGTGATGCGACGCATGCTGTTGCCGTAGGGACGATTGATCGGCGGCTGTTGGGTTCGCATCAATGGCCGATTTGTCGCGACTACCAGTTAGCGTAAACCCAAAATCGACCCAAGCCACTCCAAAATTCATCACGGCTAAACTCAGGTTGTACCAGCCAAATGCCTCTAATCCCACCACCCGCAACAAATATGGGACAGTGGCCAGGGGAAGTAGCGCGCCAAGGGCCTGCACTGTGCCCAAAGAGAGAAGATCCCCGGTAAGCCCACCCCAAAAAAGCCGCTTGTTGGTCTGCTTCAGCACGCAACAAAGGTACACACGCAATCGACAGCCCAATGGCATGATCATTGAAAAGAATAGATACCTTGAGGGCGGGCAATTCACGCCTTCTGGCTATTTTTGTGGTCATTTATGAACGGTTATGCGCATACAATCGCACCTATTTTCCCGTCCAGTGAATAGTTCCTTCAAAATATTTCGAAGCGTTTGGGCCTTTGCCCTGCTTTTATTAACGTCCTGCTCTGCCAGTCAAAATTTCACAAGTAAGGGCGATAAATTGTCTGCAGCGGGCATGCATGAGGAGGCCGTTCAACAATATTTTTTGGCCTTGGGGCGCGACAGAACCTACATTAAGGCAAGAATTGGACTACAACATAGTGGTCAACAATCCATACAATTGTCGGCCGATCGGTTCTTTAGGCAGCACCAAGATGGAAACTTTAAGGAGTCGATTCGGACCTACCGAAGTATGGAAACCCTGGCAACGGATGCATCAGCACTCGGCATACGCCTGGAAGTACCCGGTATGTTGCGGGCCGACTACGAGCAGGATCTTGAGCGATACCTCGCCCAGCAGTACAAAGAAGCCACCCGGCTGAATGAAAGCCGACAATTCCGGGAAGCCGAACAGGTTTTTGCGGAAATCAAAAGTTGGAAGGCTGATTATAAAGACGTCGCAGCCTTGTCTCGATTGGCACGCATCATACCCGAGTACCAAGACGGACGCACGGCATTCGATGCTGGCCATTACCGCAAAGCCTACGGGCATTTTGAGAAAGTGAAAGCCCTTGATCCAGCTTACAAAGAAACCGCCGAGCTGAGCCGCGTGGCAAGGGCGCGTGCCCAAGTGCGCATTACCATGATGCCCTTTGAAAACGCCATGGCCTTTAGCATCCCGATGGAAATCCCACGATACACACAGGCCGCATTGGGCGTGTTAGGAAATGAATTTATTGAATGGACAGAACCAGCAACATCAAACCTGTCCGATACCGCTTTTGTAGGCACGCGGCTACAATTGAGAGGACGCGTCGATGAGCTGGTGTATGTCACCCCCCAAATGCAGAGTCAAGAGCGACGGGGTTATGAATCATACGTCGACAAGGAATTCAATAAGGATCGCAACCGCATGGAGAACGTAACCCGTTACCGCAAAGTGGTATACACCGAGATCCAGGGGAAAAGCGAACTTCGGCTGCGAATCTCTTACCAGTTGGTGTCACAGGCAAGTGGCATGGTGGTCTTTTCAGATGTGGCCGAAGAAACGGCCGAAGATGAAGTTCGCTATGTGACTTATGGCGGAAACCGCCAAAACTTGTTCGCTGGAACCTGGAGAAGCCTTAATGAGACCCACCCCGGTGATCGTGTGCTGAATGCCCCTTTTCAAAAGCGCGATATGGACAGGCTTTTGAATGCACCTCGTCAGTTTAGACCAAGTGGTGAGCTCGCTCAGGAGGTACAAAATGCCGTGGCGGCCCAAATTTCAACCCGTATTGCAGCATACGAACAAGCCCGTCTGAATCCTTAAAATGGAACGTGCAGGGCTATTTTTCAGGTTATTGAGCGTCTTATTGATGCTGTTTGCTGCCTGTGGTCGTCAGGCGAGCCCACCCCCGTCCACACAGCTACCAGGGCAAGTGACCCCCAAACCAATTTGGGTGCAGCAACGACCTGTTGAAATCGGTCAGTACATTGGAATCGGTGTGGCCCGTAAAAACCCCAACAGTCCGGGAGATCATCTTGAAGCGGCACGGAAACAGGCATTGTCCGACATAGCCATGCAAATAAAAGTTCGGGTGGATGCCAATTCCACCCAATCCCAGTTCGAGGACAAGCAGTCTTTTTCAGAGGAGTTTCGTTCGTTTACACGCACCATGGCCCAGGCCGAGTTGGAGGAATGCCTGCTGGTAGACACCTGGCAAAATGAACAGGAATATTGGGTCTATTATCGCTTGTCGCAAGAGGACTATCGCAGGGCACGTGCGCGTAAGATCCAGTTGGCGGTCGACCAGGCGCTGAGTCAATTGCAGTTGGCACGTCAATCGGCTCAGCAATCCAACGTAATAGCGGCTTATGATTATTGTCTGCGGGCACTCGACCGGCTCGCACCATTTTCAGGTGAGCGCTTGGTGTATGAAGAGGCCGGTGTCTCTCGATCCATATTGACCGACATCGCTGAGCTGATGGTGCAGACGGCGCGTCAAACCCAAATTGAGTTTAGCGTCAAACAATGGCGAGTAAAAATGGCGCATGCACCTGATGACTTAGAGATTCGGGTTCGGAACTCTGGCGCAGGTGGTGGCGCGGTTTCGGGTTTTCCATTAAAGGTGAACTTTATTGGAATTGACAATCACAACGGCTGGGCATTGAACACAGATCAGGATGGGCGCATCCGCTTGAGGACAGGCGTAATTCCAACAACAGCCAACCGGTTGATGTCGCTCAAGGCGGAGATGAATCTGGAGGCTTTGTCACACGACGCACCCCATTGGCGCTGGTTGAGTCTGTTACCGCCAGCACAAAGGCCATCCGCTGAATTGCCCATTGAAATCATTCCTGCAACAGTAGCCATTAAGATTTCAGGTACAGGTGATTTATCCGGGTGGTCAACGCCTGCAGTTGAACAGATCATCAGTGCCCGATTGGGCAAAACTGGCTTGGTTGTCTGGGGTGGTCAAGGTCGACCCGATTTCCTGCTGGAGCTGCAGGTAGACTGTCGTACCATTCAGGCGGGCAGCACACTTACCTCCGGTATTTTATCTGGAAGTATTCAGTTAACAGGTGCTGCCAACGAGCTGCGCTTCCAACAAGGCCTCAACGAAGTGCGCAGTTCTGGTCCGGATGCTCCCTCCGCCCTGCGTGCTGCACAGAAAAGATTGCTAGAAAATGTAGAATTTTCGGTTTTGCCCCGGATTTTGGAACGGATTTTGCAATCCCATTCCGATTGAGCTGTATTTTAGAGGGCTTTTTGTAAAACCTGTTATCAAACAATCGGTACAATCAAATAGTCATACAATAACCCCCCCCAATTTTATGAAAAAAACTAATTTTTCACTACTCTTTTTGGCTTCGGCCCTGTTCTTTCTGCCTGCGTGCAAAAGCAAGAAAGAAGTCCCTACTAAATCAATCACACCGGAGCAAGCCGGAGAGGTAGAGGTTAAGCTCTATTGTTCTGGTTCCGAGTACTTTAGCACCAAAGAAATCCTACGTGCCAATGCCGTTGGGGAGAGTATGGACCAGAACACATCCAAGAAGAAGGCACTCAACGAGGCCCGAACCCAATTGGCATCGTCGATCAACACCGTCCTGAAAGCCACGATCGACAACTACGTTAATTCTCGGGAATTCAACAACAAAGAGGAGATCCAAGAGCGCTTCGAAGGGCTCAGTCGCGAGGTAATCAACCAAGAGCTCTCAGGCACCCGAATTATCTGCGAAAAACTGACCAAAACCAGTCAGAACACCTACAAAACCTACTTGGCTCTGGAGTTGAGTGGCACAGACATGATCAAAAACCTGGGGTCTAAGCTCGGACAAGACGAGCGGCTGCGCATCGACTACGACTACGAGAAGTTCAAGAATACTTTCGACCAGGAAATGGAGAAGTTTGAGAAATCAAGGCGATAAACGCCCGCGATTCAAGGCCATTCGGCCAAAACAGTCTCACCACCGATTACTACGTCACCGGGCTTAACCCGCGCGGGGGTGCCCGGTGGCAAATACACGTCCACCCGGCTGCCAAATTTGATAAACCCATATTCACTGCCTTGGGTGACCCGATCGCCCTCTTTCACATAGCAGACAATCCGACGCGCCAAAGCGCCCGCAATTTGCCTGAACAACACGGGTTGCCCCTTCTCGGCCTCAACAACCACAGTCGTTCGCTCGTTGAGGGTGCTCGATTTTGGGTGCCAAGCCACTAAGTAATTACCCGGGTGATAACGATAATAGCGCACCGTTCCAGTCACGGGACTTCGGTTCACGTGAACATTGAGGGGCGACATGAATACGCTGATCTGCAGGCGTTTGCCTTTGAAATACTCGGGTTCTTCGACCTCCTCCACAATCACTACTTTGCCATCAGCCGGTGACATGATGTGCCGGGCATCCACTGGCGTTTGTCGCCCCGGATTCCTGAAAAACTGCAAGACCAATACCAAAATAACCGATAAAATGCCATATAGCAGATAGCTGTACCATTTACCGGCGGGCAAATATTGATGAATGAAAAAGGCCCCGGACACGCAAATGGCTAGGGTACTGAGGATGATGGTGAAGCCTTCGCGGTGAATCATACAGGTTTGGAATCAATAGCGATCAAATACCGCCCCGGAGTTGGGTTACCTGAGCGACTTTATCGATGGCCACAATATAAGCCGCAATTCTAAGGCTGCAGTTGTGTTGCATGGAAGTTTGATAGACATGTTCAAACGCCTCTTTCATGTTGCGATCAGCACGGCGGTTTACCCGTTCCTCAGTCCAAAAGTAACCCAATCGATTTTGCACCCATTCGAAATAAGAGACCGTTACCCCACCGGCATTGGCCAAAATATCCGGCACCACCATAACGCCGTTTTGGTTGAGAATAGAATCGGCACTCGCGGCAACAGGGCCATTGGCACCCTCTACGATCAGCTTCGCCTTAATTCGGGCGGCATTTTGTCCGGTAATTTGGTCTTCCATAGCCGCGGGCACCAATACATCCACATCCAGTTCAAGTAACTCGTTGTTTGAGATGGGGTCGGCACCTGAGAAACCAAGTAATTGATGGCCATTGGACTGACTATACGCCATGGCCTCTTGAATGTTGATGCCGTTTGGATTGTAATAACCCCCAGTCACATCACTGATCGCAAGTATTTTAAGTCCTTGTTGCTCAATTAACTTAGCGGAGATGCTCCCTACATTCCCGAAACCTTGCACCGCACAGGTCGATTTATACGGGTTTAGGCCCATTTTGAGCATGGCAGACCTGGTCGCCACCATAACACCGCGACCCGTAGCTTCAACACGACCCTTCGATCCCCCCATCACCAAAGGCTTCCCGGTCACGACAGCCGGACTGCTATACCCCACCAATTTTGAGTATTGGTCCATGATCCAGGCCATCTCCCGAGGCCCAGTTCCCATATCCGGAGCCGGAATATCTTTTTCCGGTCCAAATACATCAATCATTGCTCGGGTGTAGGCGCGTGTTAAACGCTCCAACTCGCCGGCCGACATCGAACGTGGGTCGCACTTTATGCCGCCTTTGCCCCCCCCAAATGGAATATTGGATACGGCGCACTTCCATGTCATCCAGGCTGCCAGCGCTTTAACCTCGTCGAGGTGCACATCCATCGAATAGCGAATGCCCCCTTTGGCCGGACCAAGATTGATGTTGTGCACCACGCGGTAGCCTTCGAATACCTGAATATTCCCATTGTCCATACTCACAGGAAGGGAAACAATCACCTGCTTAGCGGGTGATTTCAGGACATTATACAGGCCTTCGCTGAGGTTCAAAATGCGTGCTGCTTCATCGAAGCGCGACATCATGGAGTCGAACGGGTTTTCAGCCGCGGGGATCAGCGTAGAGGATTCTTGGGTCGACATACGGTCAATGGTGGGGTTTAAAGGTTCGGTTTTAGATAGAGTTTCGTTTTTGACAGGACTTCGCAGGAAACAGTCATGCGAAAATTCGCTGCAAAATTAAGAATATATGAAATCATGCGACGCAATAAAGTCATGTCGTGTTGATGGTTGTGAAACAGAACGATCTTCAGGATTGTTAGCGGTATATTCGTAGCCTTTCCTATGACTACCGTAGCGCGTTATAAAAAGACCATCGATTTTTTTCGGCAGCATGCACCTGAAGCCGCTACAGAACTCAATTACGCCAACCCCTACGAGTTGCTTGTGGCTGTGATGCTTTCTGCCCAATGCACGGATAAGCGGGTGAACCTCACCACTCCTGCACTTTTTCAACAATACCCCACTGTTTTTGAGTTGGCAGAGGCCTCAGTCGATGAGGTATTCGCCCTGATTAGAAGCATCTCCTATCCCAACAGCAAAGCCAGGCATTTGGTGGCGTCGGCAAGAATGCTTGTTGATCAATACAATGGCCAAATTCCTTCAACGATAGAAGAATTGGTTAAGCTCCCTGGTGTTGGACGAAAAACAGCGAATGTGGTGGTGAGCGTGGTGTTTGATCAGCCCGCGATGGCCGTCGATACCCATGTGTTTCGTGTTTCCGCACGAATTGGTCTCACCAAAAAGGCGAGAACGCCCCTTGAGGCAGAGAAACAATTGATGCGGCACCTTCCAACCGAGGTTGTGGCTACAGCACATCATTGGCTGATCCTTCATGGTCGCTATGTTTGTCTAGCGCGAAAACCGAAATGCACCGATTGTGGGCTAACCGAGGTGTGTTTGTGGTTCAACAAAAATCAAAAGAACACACAGCCTGATCGTCGGTTGCCATCAGGTCACAATAAACTTATATCCGATGGTGTTTAAAAATGATGAATTAAAGGGCAAAACAGCTTTGGTTTGTGGCGCCAGTCGAGGCATTGGTCTCGCTGCCGCCCAGGCATTGGCCGCCCATGGTTGCAGGGTGGTTTTGATGGCCCGTCACGAAGCCGATTTGCTGCAGGCAATGCAGCAGCTTCAAGAAGTGAATCCCAATGAACACGATGTGATCATAGGCGATGCCGTTGATTATTCTTCCCTGGCTCAAAGCGTTGGTCGTTGGGTGGAGAAATATGGATTCATTCACATCCTGGTCAATAACAGTGGTGGGCCACCGCCCGGACCCATTCAAGGCGCGCAGTCGGATGCTTTTGTGGCCGCCTTTACCCAGCATCTGTTGGCATCGCACGAATTGAGTCAATGTTTGATTCCTGGGATGCGACAAGCAGGGTACGGACGGATCATCAATGTTATCTCGACTTCGGTCAAACAGCCATTGCACGGACTAGGCGTAAGCAATACCGTCCGTGCATCGGTGGCCTCCTGGGCCAAAACCCTGTCGGTTGAGGTGGCACCCTTTGGCATCACGGTCAATAATGTCCTTCCAGGGGCCACCAAAACTGAACGCCTTGGGCAAATCATCCGTGGTAAGGCCATCCGAGACGGTCGCACCATGGAGGAGGTGGAGCAAGACATGCTTGGAGAAATACCTGCAGGTCGTTTTGGCCGGCCTGAGGAGATCGCGGCAGCGATTGCATTCCTGGCCGGACCAACAGCAGGCTACATCAACGGCATTAACTTGCCCGTTGATGGCGGAAGAACTGGGTGTTTATAATGAATTCAGTCCAAATAAACCTGCCATGATTTCCATATTCAATTACATCAACGGTTGTTTTGTATCAGCCCAATCAGGCGAAAATCTCCCAGTCTATGAACCTGCGACCGGACAAGCCTACGCGCATGCGCCTGCCAGCGCTGCCGATGATGTTGATGCCGCTGTGAATGCGGCCAAACAAGCGGCGAAGAAATGGGGACAAACATCGGCTTCCGAGCGAGCGGGCTGGCTCCACCGCCTTGCAGACAGGATTGAACAGCGCATGGAAGAATTTGCTCACGCTGAGAGCCGCGACCAGGGCAAGCCCGTGTCGCTTGCTCGCCGAATGGACATCCCCCGTGCAGTAGATAATCTTCGGTTTTTTGCCGGCGCTATTCTGCATGACCGGCAGGAGGCTTACGACACCGACGGTCAGGCAATCAATTATGTTCAGCGCCGGCCGTTAGGGGTTGTCGCCTGTATATCGCCATGGAACCTGCCATTGTATTTGTTTACCTGGAAAATTGCCCCCGCACTCGCAGCGGGCAATGCTGTTGTGGCCAAGCCCTCAGAACTCACACCCTGCACAGCGTTTATGTTGTCGGAGATCGCACATGAGATTGGTTTCCCGCCCGGGGTGTTGAACATCTTGCATGGCTTTGGCGCCTCGATCGGTGATCGACTCAATGTCCATCCCGATATAAAAGCCATTAGTTTTACCGGGGGCACGGCCACCGGGGCGCGCATCGCCGCCCAGGCTGCGCCCCTGTTTAAGAAATTGTCGCTTGAACTTGGGGGCAAAAACCCAACGATTATTTTTGCCGATGCGCCCTATGAAGACGCGCTGGCCACGGCCGTACGTTCTGCCTTCACCAACCAGGGAGAAATTTGCCTCTGTGGCTCACGAATTCTCGTAGAACGACCCATTTACCAAAGGTTTTTGAACGATTTTGTGGAGCGGGTGCAACAAATTACCGTGGGTGACCCGTTGTTGGAAGATACCCGTATGGGGGCGCTCGTGTCGGAGGCACACTTGAATAAAGTTTTGGGTTATGTGCAACTGGCGGTGGAGGAGGGTGGGGTGATCCGCTATGGTGGACAAAGACTACGGCCTGAGGGCCGCTGCTCCGGGGGCTGGTTGATGCAGCCCACGGTGATTGACGGGTTGCCCAACCATTGTCGCACCAACCAGGAGGAAATTTTCGGCCCGGTGGTGACCCTCCAGTCGTTCGAAACGGACGATGAGGCCCTGTCACTGGCCAATGGCACGGACTATGGGTTGGCGGCGGGATTGTGGACGTCCGATTTGTCACGCGCACACCGTCTTGCGGCACGCCTTGAATTTGGAATTGTATGGGTCAATACCTGGCTGCTTCGTGATCTGCGCACCCCCTTTGGGGGCATGAAATCCTCCGGTGTGGGTCGCGAGGGGGGGTATGAGGCACTTCGGTTCTTTACGGAACCGGTGAATATCTGCATTCGGGTGTAAGAAAAAATATTATTAATTTATATTAAAAAATAACAACAATAAAAAATAAACATAATAATATTTAGAAATTATTATGTTTTAATAACATATTAAATTTAATTCATTTACGGGCATCTGTCTGCCATACTTAATTATGAACCCGGAAAAAGTAATCCGTCAATTTCAGGCCTACAAAAGGCTCGGGGAAACCGCAATCGGAAGAATGAGCGATGCACAGTTGCACCAGGAGCCGGCCGCGGGGAGCAATTCAGTTGCGGTCATCGTTCGCCATTTGCACGGGAATATGTTGTCGCGGTGGACCGAATTCCTGACCACCGATGGTGAAAAGTCCTGGAGAAGGCGCGATGAGGAATTCGAGGATGATTTCCCACCGCGTGAGGAGTTGATGCGGCGGTGGAACGAGGGTTGGGACTGCCTGTTCACCGCCCTGAATAAATTGCATGAGGCCGATTTGCAACGAACGGTTTGGATTCGGGAGGAGGCGCATAGTGCTGAGGAGGCGATTCACCGACAGATGATGCATTACGCCTACCATATCGGACAGCTGGTGTATTTGTCGAAATGGTATGTGGGACCCGGGTGGGAAAGCCTGTCGATTCCGCGGGGTGGTTCCGCTGACTTCAACCGGGTGATTGCATCTCGGGGGGTCGGACAGCCTACACAAGAAGGCCAATGACCGGAAATCGTTGCAGCACCTCTTCGGTGTGCGGTGCGTCGGCCAGTTCATCGCTGAGTTCTTGTCCCGCCCAATGCTCGTAGTGCATGCCCCCACGCCATAGGCGGCTGCGGCTCACATCGTAGACCAGTCCCCGGCAGGCAACCCAGATTTCCGGTTTGTCCTGACCGTTGCTTAAGGCCAGCTGGGCCCGGGAATACCTGGGCAGGGAGGAATGGGAATCGGGGTTCACGCTTTGTGTCAGGGTTTTGTCATACCAACGTCCTTGGGAGGGTGGGCGGTGTACCCTCGTGAATCCCCGGACTGTATGAGAAGGCAAAGATGCACCAAAAACAAGAAAAACTATATTTGTCGGTTGGCGATGCCTGCGCTCCGATTGACCCGCAGCCCAATTGTTAGAAAGATAATACGCAGCATGAATGTAGATTTCTGGAATCAGCGATATTCGGAACAGGGGTGGGCCTACGGGCTCAATCCCAATGATTTTTTTCGGCGCTGGCTGGCCTATCACCAGCCGGGACGCCTGTTGCTTCCCTGCGAAGGGGAGGGTCGCCAGGCACTGCATGCCGCTCGTCTTGGCTGGCAGGTGGAGGCGTTTGACCAGAGTGAGGCGGGTAAAAACAAAGCACTTGAACAGGCACGGCTGGAGAATCTGTCGGTTGACTACCGGATCATGGATGCGTTGAACTACCAGAGTGAGCCGGTTCACGATGGACTGGCGCTGATTTATGCGCATTTTCCGGTGGACATCCGTTTGCGGGTGCACCGGAATCTGGGCGCTGCCCTTCGTCCCGGCGGCTGGGTATTGGTTGAAGGTTTTCATACCAACCAGGTAGGGAAGCCCTCGGGAGGGCCGCAGCAACAGCCCGATATGCTCTTTGAGCCGCACCAACTGGAAGGGGATTTTGAGGGATTCGAGGTATTGCTCTCCCAGGTGTTGGACATTCGTCTGGGTGAGGGTAAGTATCATCAGGGAGAGGCCAGCGTGTGCCGCTTCATTGCAAGGAAGCCAGTGGTAAATTCTCAGTAGCATGGAAACGACCCCGCTTGCGTTGATATTGCCGGTGAAGGGGGTAATGCCCGTCATCGGACGCGATTGTTTTCTGGCACCCAATGCCACCATCACCGGCGATGTGCACTTGGGAGACCGGTGCACGGTTTGGTTTCAGGCCGTGATCCGGGGCGATGTGCACAGCATTCGAATAGGCGAACAAACCAATATTCAGGATGGGGCTATCATTCATGCCACCTACCAAAAGGCTTCCACCCTCATCGGCTCGCGCGTGAGCATCGGACATCAGGCAATGATTCATGGCTGCACCTTGCATGACCATGTTTTGGTGGGGATGGGTGCGATTATTCTCGATCATGCTGTGGTTGAGTCTTTCTGTCTCATCGCTGCCGGTAGCGTGGTATTGGAGCGAACGATTTGCGAATCAGGATATTTGTATGCGGGTGTACCGGCCCGGAAGATCAAGCCTTTGACCGAGGAACAAAAGGCCCTCATAGGCCGCACGGCGGATCATTACATCGACTACGCATCCTGGTATCATCAAGCATAATTTCGGAAGAACTTGCACATACCAGTGCCGAATGGTACTTCAGGCGTGCCTGAGAAGAGAATAATACTTAAAGTTCCATTAAGTTTTGCATAGGGTTTGCCTTTGTCGCGCATTTGGTCTATTTTCGTCGATTGATTTGACCTATAAACCGCTTTTCATGCGTTCAATCGTATCCGCCTATTTTCGAAACCTCATTTTGGGGTTATTGTTTGTAGTCTCTTTTACTGGTGAATCAAGTGCTTCGCACGTACTCGGTGGAGAGATTTCCTTTAAATGCGTTGCGGCCACGGCAGGTCCGGGTCGCTACGAATTTACCGTGGTGGTGTTTCGCGATTGCAATGGTATTCCGCTGGATCTTGCGGCACTGCAACTGCAGATGCAGCCCGTTCCGGGTCAGCCCAATATTTCGCAGGTGTTGCCCCGCGTGCTTTCGCAGGACGTGACCCTTCGTTGCGCCACGGCCTCCGGATTTTCATGCGATCCGCCCCCTACAGGTAATGGTCCGGAAGGTTCGGTGGCCAAATTTGTGTACCGGGGCATTGTTGACCTCAGCGGTCTGGCGGCTGCGCCTGCTGCAGGCTACACTTTCTACGTCACCACCGGCGTTGGTGGTAATACCCTTCCATGTTGCCGTCCCACCATCAATAATTCTCTGGCGAGCAATGGCAACCAGTCATTGCAGGTAAAAATGTTTCGGTACACCGACCCTCTTTCCGGTGCCGTGCTTACGCCCGCCCAGATGTGCGATGATTCCCCGATTTTTAGCAACGATCCTACTGCCCTGCTGGTTATCAATCCGAATGACACAGTCTATTATCAGAATTTTGCTATTGACCCCAACAACTCGGATTCGGCCAGTTTTGGCATTGATTACCCCCTCAACCAGGGTTTGACCCCCTATTTCTACACGCCCCCCTATTCACTCACCAATCCACTGCCAGGATTGCTTGGCCCGGCGGTGGTGGGCGCGGCCAATCACCCCATCAATCCGGTGAGCGGGGAAATTGTGCTCAGACCCAACCAGACCGGAACTTTTGTGACGGTCATCAAGGTGACCTCCTATCGCTGTGGACAAAAAATCGCGGAGGTTTACCGGGATTTCAGTTTGAAAATTATTCCCCTTCCGGCCAATTATCCGCCGGTTTACAACCCAAATACGCCCAGTACCAATCCTTCGTATTTCTACCAGCAGCGTCCTCCGCAAATTCGTTCGGAATTGAAGGATGCGGCGGGCAACGATGTATTCACCTATCGCTTCTACGCCAAGGACACCATTAGCCTCTATCTTCGGGTGGAGGATATTTTGCCCATTTTTACGGGAAATCCGGCCAATTACCCCAATTCGCCCGCAGCTCCTCAGGGGTTCTTTACTGTGTTCAACAGCAGCCAAATTGGCCTTGGTAATAACCCCGGGGCTTGCAATTTTCCGCCCTGCATGACGCTGCGTGGCCCCAATGATCCGCCACTTCCAGCTCCAGCCATCACGGTACCAACCACTCAATTTTTGTACCCCGGTGGACCGGTCATAGGTACCGGCTTCGATCAATCGGGTTCTACCCAAGGTGGCGGCCAAATCAGTTGGATTCCAGATTGTTCCAATCTGCCAAGTCGGGCCATCACCCTTTGTGGCACCTCTGTTACAGGCTATAAGGTCGATGTATCTGCCACCGATTTAATATGTCCGGTTCCTGGTCGCACCAGTCGGATCGTCACCTTCAACATACTGAATCTGCCACAACTGGTGGCGCCACGTCTTTTGGGTGTTTCGGCAGCCTCCAACAATGCCTCTGTACGTCTGCATTTCAGTCAATTTGTGGATACAGTGACCATCGACCCGGTCGATTCCTTCTACTTCCAGGCCATCCCGGATCCAGATTACAAGCGCCGAAAGTCTGCTGAGCGCCGCAAACGCTCCTTTGTGAGTTACCGGATCTATCGGGCCTCGGTGCCTGCCGGACAACCTCTGGTGCGAACAGGTCCGACCGCCACACCCTTCACTCCAGTGGGCGAAGGCTATGTTCTAGACTCGGTGTCCATCACCGACACCGATCCAACTTTAGACCTCCTGAACAACGACTACTACTATTATTTGGTCAACACATCGACCTGCGACAGTATTGAGTCCTTGCCATCTGATACGCTGAAAGTCATGCGGGTTAGGGTGACCAACCTTCAACCTGCTCAAATCGGAATGGGGGTTGCCTGGGATACCATGACTGTTTTGCAGGGCATCCCTTATCCTGCGTATTCAAATGGTGATTTTGTCATAGAACGCGAGTTTTTCTTCCGGACGCCAGGGGTTTGGCAAACATTGGATACTGTTAGGGCGTGGAATTATGCTGATTTGGCGATGAATTGTACCGATTCCATCAACTATCGTGTGGGCCTGCTCACCTCACTTGGCTTCACCTTGTATTCGTCTGTTGATGGCGATAACTTCAACAACAATTACCAGCCGCCCGCAGTCACCGTATTACACGCCTCGGTTGATAGCCTCAGCGGTAATGCTGTTTTGAGTTGGTTGCCGGGCGATTGCAATGCCATCGACAGATACATCATCTACCGATACCTGGGTCCCGGCAGTTGGCAGCCCCTGGACACTGTCTATGGTTGCCTGAATACTTGGTGGGAAGACCTGAGGAGCGGGCAAAATCCCAACGATAGCTCCCTTATATATGGCGTGGCCTCTGTCGATTCTTGTCGCAATGTAGGGTTGGTATCGCGCCAACATGCCACGATTTTCCAAACAGGAATGATTGATGAATGCCGGGAATCCATAAACCTCATGTTCACTGGCTACGATGGCTTCCCTGTTGGGCGTTATGAAATTTGGCGCTCTGGAGGAGGAATGCCCGCTTTTAGGGTTGGTACAGTGGCTGGTGGTCAGGTGTTTTATGCCTATGAAGATCGATTCGACTTAATGCGCGATTCGACATATTGTTATACCATTTTAGCTTTCCGGCCATCAGGTACGCCCAACAGCGATACCATCGCATGGTCGAATGTGGTATGTCTCACAGCAAATTGGATCACCCCAACTGAGGTCACGTATATCCGCAAGGTATCGGTCAATCCCTTAACGAATCAGATTGAATTGCTCTATTGGATCGATAGCGATGCAGACATTGATTCGGTTGTGTTGCAACGGTCAACGGGTAGCCCCAATGCCTATCGGGATGTTCGACGCCTTCCGATTTTCGCATTGTTGCCTGATCTAACCGGTCAGTATAGAGAGCTTCGCTACACCGATCCAACGGCGGATCCGTTGACCGATATCTATTACTACCGGGTGAAATTAATCGATTTTTGTGGCAGGGAGTCGGATTCTTCGGCAGTGGCCAGAAGCATTTGGTTGCGTGCTAAGGCGGAAGCAGATTTCACCACACAGATTCGGAATCTTGTAGAATGGAATTCTTATGATTCATGGCTCGGCGGGGTGGAGCGCTACGAGTTGCTCTTTAATGTGCCCGGTCGTACCGCTGGCTTCATCCCGTTGTCGACCGAGCCATCAGTTGCCCGCGAATTTGCACATGATGTCATAGGCAGTGAAGGCGTTCCAGGAGAATATACCACAAATCATGACGGCCAATTCCAATATCGTCTCGTGGCCATTGAGGTGCCTGGAAATGATTTAGGAACGCGCGACACAGTGTTTTCAAATCAGGCCAATATGCTTCAGTATCCGAGGATGTTTGTGCCTACCGGTTTCAGGCCCGATGGGTTTTCACCTGTGTTCCGTCCGATTGGGGTTTATGTAGACACAACGCGATCGTATGACATGGAAATTTTTGACCGTTGGGGCGCGTTGATGTTCCGTACGATGAGCTACGCCGAGGGTTGGGACGGAAAGATTCAAGGTAGTAAGGAGCTGGCACCTCCCGGGGTCTATGCCTTTACTTTGAATTTCACTGGACGCAACGGAAAACCATATCAGCGGAAAGGAACGTTCACCGTGGTTCGGTAGTATCGATTTTCTGGCTCCGCCCCGGCTTGAGTGGTGTCGGGGTTTGTCCCGTTTCGTTACTTGAGTGGTATCGTTATTTGAGTAGTATCGGGGTTTGCCCCGTTTCGTTACTTGAGTAGTATCGTTAATTGAGTGGTATCGATACTTAAGTTGTTCCCCGCTGTTTCAAGTAGGCCTGAGCGGTCTCCACCAGTTCTTCGTACCAGCTTAAGCCATAACAGCGAATAAGTGCAGTTTTGAGGAATTGATAGACCGGTACCTTCATCGCTGAACCGCAGGTGCATGCTGGCGCGCAAATCGACCATTTATGGTAGTATAAAGCGTCCAAAGACCCAATTTTTTCAACCCTAATGGGATAAAGGTGACAAGACATCGGTTTAAGCAACCCAGTCGCCCCTGCTCGGTGGGCCTTCTCTATACCGCATTTCCAAATTCCACCCTCCCGAATGGCAAAAACACAAGCTTTGCCCTTAATGGTTTGCGTAACCCACTCCCCTTCATCGGTTTGTTCGCAAAAGTCATGTTCCTCTATACACTTTCGACCAACCTGATCGAGTTGGGGAAGAATGGCGGGCAAATCGCTTTTGAGTAATTGAACCTCCTCATGTAATAAAGGGGCGCCGAGGTCTCCTTCCTCGCAGCATGCACCTTTGCAAGCAACGAGGTCACATACAAAGTGGGTCGACAATAAACCCAAATCAATCAAAACGTGGCGCACGCGGAGCATGGTCAAAAATACTCATTTGTGTCCGTGGCGCATATCTTTGGCCACTACATCCTATATTTCGGCTTGATTTGTTTCTGTCCCGTTGCCCATTCTGATTGAATTTTAAACTTCCTCCATGCAGTTCACGCAGATCTACGGACAAACCTCATTGAAGGAGTCGCTAAGGAAGTTGGCTGAGGGGAAGCAAATTCCACATGCCATGATATGGCTTGGAGAGGACGGCACCGGTAATTTGCCATTGGCTTTGGCTTTTGCCACTTTTTTGCATTGCTCCTCTCCGGTACATGGCGACTCCTGTGGTCGATGCGACGCATGCGGCAAACATGCCCGCCTGATGCATCCTGATATGCATTTGAGCTTTCCAGTCATTGGTAAATCAGGCGAGGGTGGAGGCGCATTGAGTACATCTTACCTGGCAGAATTTCGGCAAGCCCTCACGGCAAACCCCTACACTTCATTTGCTGATTGGCTACAGCTGATGGAAGCAGGAAACAAACAGGCCAGTATCAGTCGCGCCGAATGCTACGATTTGATGGGACGCCTTTCGCTGACGGCCTACAGCGGCAGCTGGAAGATTTTATTGATGTGGATGCCTGAGTTTTTGGGGCAGGCAGGCAATGTTTTGCTCAAAATGTTGGAGGAACCACCGCCCGGAACCCTTTTTTTTCTCATAGCCACGCGTACGGACCACATCTTGCCAACCATCGTATCACGTGCGCAGGTGCTTCGTGTGCCGCCAATTGAATCTGAAGAAATAGCGCGTGCATTGGTTGAGTTGCATCATTTGGATGAGGGCGAAGCCCGCGCACAAGCCCCGCTGGCTGAGGGCAGTCTGATCAAAATGCGGCAGTTGATGGAGGTTGAGGATGGGGTTGGACTGGGCGATACACTGTTTATGGAGATGATGCGTCTTTCATATTCTGGTAAGGTTGCCCCGCTTATGGCTTGGCTCGACCAGGTATCTGAATTGGGGCGAGAAGGCCAAAAGAAGATTCTCCTCGTCGGACTGGACTTGTTGCGCGGGTGTTTGTTGGAGATGCATGGAGCCCGCGCACTTCGGCCAGTGGTGGCCTCACAACAGGCATTTATCTCAGGCTTTAGTCGGTTTCTCAACATCCCCAAAATCAATCGGATCCATAAGCAACTTCAGGAAGCGCTTCTCCATCTGGAACGGAACGCGCATGCCCGCTTACTCTTTCATAACCTGGTCAACCGACTCCACGAGACCCTTCGCCCCGAACTGCATCAATGATCTTTGCCTTATATTTGTGTTTTTACAAACTAACCTTAATTTATGGGATGCGGTAGTTGCGGTACGGGGGGATGCGCTCCGACGGGTTGTGGCGATAAAGGCCATTGCGCCAGTGGGGGATGCAACCGCCTCAATGTACATGATTGGTTGTCGAATTTAGAACTGCCTTGGAACAGCCAGAAATGTGATGTTGTAGAAGTTCATTTCAAGGGAAATCGCAAGGAATTTTATCGTAATCCGGATAAAATTGAGTTATTCAACAACGACTGGGTGACGGTCGATGCTCATTATGGGTATGAGGTTGGGCGCATCACACTGAAGGGCGAATTGGTTCGTCTGCAAATGAAGCGCAAGAAGGTTAAAGAAGATGATGCTGAATTGCGAAAAGTTTTGCGGAAGTCGACCGATGAAGAGCGCATGAAATTGACCGAATTGCGTGCCAAAGAAGACAGTGTATTGGTCCGTGCCCGTGAAATTATTGCGTTCAGTACGCTCCCCATGAAGTTATCGGATGTCGAATTTCAGGCCGATGGTTCGAAAATCTATTTCTATTATACAGCAGAGGGGAGAATTGATTTCCGTGATTTGATCCGACGGTTGTCTGATGCCTTTCGTTGCCGGGTTGAGATGAAGCAGATTGGGCCGCGACAGGAAACAGCGCGGTTGGGTGGCTTAGGCGTATGCGGTAGGGAATTGTGTTGCAGCAGTTGGCTCACCGATTTCAAATCGGTTGGTTCTACAGCGGCCCGCTATCAGAATTTATCCCATAACCCAGCAAAATTGACCGGACAGTGTGGCAGGCTGAAATGTTGCCTCAATTACGAACTGGAGGTTTATCTGGATGCTTTGGAAGCATTTCCTAAAAACAATAAGTACATTGAAACAGTGAGTGGCACCTATGAATTGGTGAAGACAGATATTTTCAAGAAGTTATTGTGGTATCTGCCAAAGGGACGTTCTGGTGAACATTCGGAAGACGCTATGGTGGCCTTGCCCGTGGAAACCGTGGTTGGCTTGTTGGATGATATGAAACGCGGGGTTAAGGTTGAATCGCTTCAGGCTTTGTCTGCCTCGGTCATAACTTTGGAGGGGGATGAAGAGGATGAGCCGGATTATGAGCATGATTCGGAAGGACTGGTTGACCGTTTCGATAAGTCGGGTCGTCGGAATAAGAAGAGAAAAAAGGGGGGTCAAAGGCAGAGCCAAGGTCAGAACCAGGGGCAACTCCAAGGGCAACTCCAAGGGCAGAATCGAGAGCAACCTAATGTGCAGCCAACAGCACAGAGCCCGGTTCAAAACATGGAAAAGCCACAGGATCGTGATCGTGGACCTCAACGAAACCACCGTAATGATCGCAACAACCGCAACAACCGCAACAACCGTGACAATCGCGACAACCGCAATAACCGCAATAACCGTGACAATCGCGACAATCGCGATAACCTCAATCCAAGAAATGATGGATTTCACGCTGGTGGCGGGCAAGCTGGTCGACCAGGCAGTACTGGAAATGCAGTGAATCAAGGAGGAG
>Ga0214923_10002176_pt1 | contig 26512 bp, 50 predicted proteins | sample LL1510_MetaG_FD_177993 | JGI IMG/M metagenome (GOLD analysis project Ga0214923, IMG submission 177993) | Freshwater microbial communities from Lake Lanier, Atlanta, Georgia, United States - LL-1510 | ecosystem: Environmental > Aquatic > Freshwater > Lake | place: USA: Georgia | collected...
GCCCCGCGTGGTGAAGTCGGTCCAGAGGTCGTTCGGCCACATGGACTACCTGGACTTCGGGTTCGAGGACGGAACCTGGATCTCCGTGTGGAAGACCACCCACCTCACCGTCGTGCGGTGAAAAGTTCAACTAGAAAGTGATAGGGTAGAACCATGGAAACCTTCACGACCATCGCCCAGTTCATCTCGGTCATCATCCTCGGGGTCCTCGGCGTCACGACTCTCATCGTCACGAAGTGAAAAGTTCCCCTTTCGAAAGGTTAAGGTAGAACCATGGAACGTGATCCGCTTGACATCATCAACGATTTGCTCCACCTCGACCTGGTGCAGACGATCAGGGGAGATGAACACAAGGGTCGGTGTCCTGATAGCGAATCAGGGGGTACCTCCACCTTGTACCTAAACGCGGCGGAGTGCAAGGTTCTGTCAAGGGCCTTTTCTCGTGCGTCCGAGGTTCTTTCCCACGGTCGAAAGCTGTACTGAGTGAAAATTTCATCCTCGAAAGGGTAGTATAGGACCATGGAAACCTTCACGGCCATCACCCAGCGCAAGTCCTGCGACCTGAGATCCTACGAGAGCTACACCCGGAAGTACATCGACCGGTGGCTGGCGGCGAACGTCTGGGCGTGAAAAGTCACGACTGAAAAGGATAAGGTAGGACCATGGAAGACGAGGTCGTGTGGCTCCTCAGCAAGGGTGACCACGTCGCGACGTTCAGGTCCCTCCCCTCGGGTGAGGTGGTCTACACCATCGCGGCGTGCGGAAAGGTAGAGTGGTCGGGCACCGTGAGCAAGGAGCTCGCCCGGTGCACGTGGGACAACCTGAGGGGCATGGGCTACACCCCCATCCCCAGCGACACCTGACAGGAGACACACCTTCGACATCAAGGAACTCGCATCTCTGATCACCGACGTTTGGAACGAAGTGGTACGATGCCCTCTTTGAGCCCGTGACCCGCTCGCAGGTAACCTCCAACCCCCAGGATAGATCCATGGCGAAGAAGATCGAGACTCCCGAGTTGCCCTCCCCCAAGCTCACCCTCACCGTCGCCCTGCCTCCCCTCGTGGAGCCCGACCCGCCCGTGGATCCCGACAACGATCTCGCTGCGGCCCTCGCTCCCCCGACGGCGAAGAACAAACCCGACATCTCCCGCCTCCCCGACGCGGTGCTGGAGGGCAAGCCCATCTTCGCCCGGGGCGATCGGATCGTGATCGAGCGCTACAACGGCATCCTCGGGGGCAACCCCTACCTCGACACGAAGACCTACCTCGTCAACTCCGTCGACCTCGAGACGGGGAGGGTGACGCTCTTCGATGAGACCCTCCTCCAGCATGCCACCGACAACTGGAAGGGTGGACTCGCCCGGGGTCAGCTCTACAAGTTCGCTCACGGCCTCAACGTCTCCACGAAGCGGAAGCGCGGTCGTCCCCGGAAGAACCCTGTGGCTCCCCCCGCCGCGGCAGCTCCCCCGGGGGAGAAGAAGAAGCGGGGCCGTCCGAAGGGCAGCAAGAACCGCCCGCGGGAGGAAGTGAAGGCCGACCGGGTCGCGTCGGCTGCAGCTCGTGCGGCGAAGAAGAGCACTCCTAAGGCACGGAGGGGAGCGTAATGGTCACACCCTGTGATGCTGTTGACCTCGTCCCGGGCGGGAGAGCGGTGAGCTGGAAGCTCAAGGCAGTGGAAGACGTCGTCCCGGGGGACGTTCTGAAGACATGCGGCCTCGTGGTAGGGTCGAGACGCTCACGGTCCGGGCGCTACATCGACGTGCACGTCCTCATGCACGACGGGAGTCTTCACTATCGGTGCTTCCCAGCGGGGCAGCACGTCTCAGTCCTCGCGACGGGGGAGGCGTGAGCGCGCGCCCGCAGCATCCCCCGCTGGGCTCCCTGTGGGTCCATCCGGCAGGTGCGCTGATGACGATCCTCGGAATCACACCGTCGGAGAGGGAGGAGACGTCGGTCGCGCGTGCCTGGGACGTGACGTACGCCCTGGGGGGAGAGATCAGGACCGTGCCCGTGGACGACTGGGTGTGGAACTTCGAGCGCCTCGAGCCCCGATGGTCCCTCATCGAGACACCCAAACTCAAAAAACCCCGGCGTTTTACTAGCTTCCCCCCGGGCTAGGGCGCGCCCACCTCAGATCACGCCCGCCTCCAACCCTCCCCTCTCACGGTGGTGCGAGGTGGACACGAGGGCGAGAGAGCAAATCTTCAAAAACCCCGGCGTTTTACTAGGGTGCGCCGGGGGGAGGGTGAGTCTCAGAGGGGTGCCCGGGACCCAGAGTCCCCCAGAGTGCTGCAGAGCAGCAGGGAGGGCGACGGGATCCCAATTAGCGCCGGGGAGGGTCGAGCGGGTGGGGAGCGAGTGCCGGTGTCGCGCGGGAGAGCAGCTTCGGTGAGCTCGAGCGAGATCGCGAGCGATTTTGTGGGAGAGCCTGAACAAAGGCGCCCCGACCCCCACAGATCCCCTCTCCACCCCCAGCTGGGCTTTCACCCGGTTTAGCCCCCAGTCCATGCACCGCAGGGCGTGGCCACATGGCCACGCCCCCCGCGCGACAGAGCAGCTTTGATCCCCGTCGTGCGAGAAGTGAGGCGGGGGCATACTTAAGTGCATGGTGACGAGACGTGAGTTGATCGAGAGGGTGTACGAAAGACTCCTACGGGAGGGTGACCGGAGGGCAGGGGCGGCCGCCGCGGAGTGGGGCGACTGGCTCTTCGGGGACCAGCGGGGACACGCCGAGGAGCCCAACACCCCCGAGGAGAACGCCGCCTATCTGTCCCTGCAGAGGTACGTCACGAATAACGTCGTGATGCCCACGGACGTGCGGGATCGTCTCGCGGGGGCGCTGCGGCGGGGCGACTACCCAGAGATCCTCCACGAGCCCCGCGACGAGTACCTGTTCCGGGGGATGCAGATGGACAGAGACCAGTTCACTCGGATCACGGGGTTGTCCACAGCACGGGGTGCTCCCAAGAGTGCTCCCGTGTCTGTCGTGCTTCGGCCTCGGTCCGGGGGCTCTGTCACGTCCTGGACCTCTAAGTGGTACAGGGCGGGAGAGTTCGGAGAGCGGCAGTCGAGGGGGCAGACCCACCACGTGGGAGTCATCTGGATCGCTCGCCCCTCTGACAACCCTGGCGTCTTCTTGTCGGGTCCTGACGGGTTCTACTCTCTCCCCGGTGAGTTCAAGAGGTTCACCTTCGAGGCTGAGTCTATCGCCCTGGGACCCGTCACCACCTGTGGCGTCGTCTGGGAGGAGTACGACGTCCCTGAGGGATTCCCTACGTCTTTCGATCCCTCTCTCTTGTCCCGCTGATTTTGTTTGTCCGCCCGGCGTGCAAAGGTGGCGACTGTGACGTTATGGTTGATCCATGGCCGTCACACAGAAGCAGATGCAGGACACGATCGACAAGTACGTCTCGAACCCGAGCATGTGGATGCTCGCCGCAGGAGACATCGCAGCCTGGGCAGAGGGTGCACCGGACGACGAGTGGGGCACTCGGGAGCAGCACTACCCCGGGTGGACTCCCAGCGACTTCTCCCGAATCTACGACGAGGTGATGAGACGGCGGGGAGGTTGGGCTTGAAGCGCCTCGCGCTACTAGTCACACTGGTCGCCCGAGCCTGTGCACCTCCACCTCCTGCACCTCAGACACCCAAGAAGCATGTGCCGCTGCCGGAACCTCCTCCTGCTGACGGAATCATGTTCGTGCCTGCGAAAAGACGGTGATCTGTGAAGCGGGGTGACATGATACGTTGCAGCGCTGCTATCATGCGGAATGATGACGGAAAGGTCTTCTCTCATCTAAGAGACAATTCTGTCATACTCGTCCTCGAAGTCAAGCACGACGTCGCTCGTGTCATTACACAGGGCGGAACCGTCGGCTGGTTGTATTGGACGGCTCCTGGGTGGCGACATCACAACATCTGGGAGGAGATCACATGAGGCCAGGCAACGTATATCGATTTGATGACAACGCATAGCAACTTTGTGTGGGTGACAGCCTCACTGGGTGTACCACGGCATGACACTTACTGGCGTGTATTGATAGCAGATGAGCTGGTGTGGCTGGAACACTATTCCCTCACGGACGCTGTCTTGGGTCACGTGAACAAAGTCTACACGATGGGAATAATATGAAACCAGGAGACCTCGTGAGAGGAAACAACGGGCTTCCGGGATATCCCATACTGGGAATCATCGTAAGTGAGTCTCCTCGTACGAATACGTGGGGTGGCAAAGTGATACGTTGGTGGTGGGTCCTCACCGTCGACGGTCGGCTAGAACAAGAAGTTGAAGGATACATGGAAATCATTCAAAAGAGGGAGACAGAAACATGACATGCATCGTAGGTGTTGTTGACGGTAAGAACGTGTGGCTCGGCGGGGACTCTGCCGGCACAGCTGGTGATTTGTCTAGGACTATCATCAAGGATCCGAAAGTGTTTGTTAGGGGAGACGTCGGGTTCGGCGTCTGTGGATCCCCCAAAGTAATGGACGCGCTAGCGCATGCCATCGAGCTACCAAAGCAGAAGACGGGCTCAGATCGCTCCTTCCTCGTAGGAGAGTTAGTGCCAGCCATCCGAAGAGGCCTCAAGAAGCTCGATGCTGTCATGAAACACCCTGTGCACGGAACTTTGTTTGAAGGCTCAATTCTGATTGCTTACCGAGGCTGTTTATACAATCTAGAGTCAAACTTTCAGCTCATTCAGGCGGCAAATGGGACGGACGCAATCGGAAGTGGTGGAGAGCTCGCCCGTGGATCGCTGCAGTCATCTAAGAGCGTCAGAGACCCAAAGCAGCGTATCATCACAGCTCTAGAAGCTGCTACAGAAGGCAACGCCGGTGTTGCACCGCCGTATGTTGTCGTCGCAGTCAAGGGTTGAAAGAGACAAGATTGTAAATCCACTCGTCAGCTCGCCTATTTATCGAGGAGAGGATGAATGAACTCGTCTATGGCAACTCGTACACCAAAGACACCTGGGTCAAAAGCTCGGGAGTATTGTACAGAGTTTCAATTACATAAATCGCAGATGTCGTCTGTAGATTCACGACGGGTCATAGACTATACCTCGCACAGACTAATGCGCTACATAGAAGCTACTACTGATGAGCAGCAGCGACAGACTCTTCAGAACCTATTGCAAGACTACAAGGCGGGCAAAGTAGCTATAGCCTGGAAGAGTGGAAAGCCTGTTTGGATGCAAGTTACGAAAGCATGATACAGATCCGCGAGAAGCTGTAATATTCGACACATGCACGAAGAAAATCGCGTACCTGATGCAACTAAAGTAGTATTCGCTTCAGAAGCAAGAAAATCTCTCTTCAAGGGAATTGAGACAGTCGCAGAAGCAGTCTGCTGCACACTTGGTCCTCGAGGAAAGACGGTGCTCATCCAGCAGGATGCTAACTCTGCACCCATCGTGACGAAAGACGGGGTCACTGTTTCTAAGTCTGTGAAACTAAGGAGCCCCATAGAGAGAATGGGAGCTCATCTGATCAGAGAAGCAGCTTCACAGACAAACGATGTCGCCGGCGACGGTACCACCACATCGACCGTCTTGACATACGCAATGGTGAAGTCAGGTCTCAAGTATCTCGAGTCTGGTCACCCCGCGAAAGAACTGTGTGACGGTATCGATAGAGCATCAGAGGTAGTCCTTGAGATGTTACGTGACTCTGCAAAACAGCTGACTAACACAGAAGAGATCACGCAGATTGCTACCATCTCTGCCAACGGAGATCGTAGCATTGGAGAGCTTCTCGCGGAGGCGATGACCAAGGTCGGGAGAGATGGAATCATTACTGTTGAAGATGCCAAGGGTACGACTACGTCTCTCGACATTGTCGAAGGCATGCAGCTCGATAGAGGTTATCTGTCACCATACTTCGTCACGAATTCTGAGAAGATGAACGTAGTCTATCACGATGCACGTGTGCTGCTAGTAGACGGCAAGATCAGCGTCATGAAGGACATGATACCGATTCTTGAGAAGATTTCACAGACAAAGACTCCGCTTCTGCTAATTGCAGACGAGATAGAAGGAGAAGCGCTGCAGGGACTGGTGGTGAATAGAATTAACGGGGCTCTGCCCGTAGTAGCCATCAAATCACCAGGCTATGGAGCACACAAAGAAGACCTGCTTCGTGACATTGCAGTCTTGGCAGGAGGAAAGATCGCATCTGCTTCTACCGGAGTCAAGATGAGTCAGATGACAATGTCTGACCTTGGCACCCTCAAGAAGGTCATCGTCGATGCAAAGTCTTCTACACTCGTAGGATCGGGATCGACGGCCGCTGCTGTTGACAAACACGTTGAAGAGCTGAAGAGTCAGATGCAGGACCTGACTCTCACTACAGACGAGGTAGTGAAGCTTCGAACAAGGATTGCAAAGCTCTCTTCTGGTGTTGCAGTCATCAAAGTCGGAGGTTCAACTGAGGTCGAGATGATTGAAAGAAAGTACAGGATCGAAGACGCTTTACATGCCACACGTGCAGCAGTCGATGAGGGCATAGTACCAGGCGGTGGAATGGCACTATTCGATATCTGGCACAATCTGCAACAAAGGAACCCGGGCCTCGTCGATGAGCTCGGGCAAGGTGCGAAAGTTGTGTTAGAGGCATGTCTAGCTCCTATCTCAAGAATCTCCGAGAATTCAGGTCATAGTAAAGATGTCGTAATTAACGAACTTAATCGTTACAGGGCTTCAGGGCTCACGATGGGCTGGAATGCTGCGACGGATGTCTACGAAGACCTCATTGCTGCAGGTGTAATTGATCCCGTCAAGGTCACAAGGACAGCATTGAGGAATGCTGCCTCGGTCGCGATGACGTTCTTGTCTCTCGACGCTGTAATCGTATCGGACACTGATTAATAATAAAACATGATTAATATCGGAGATCTCGTTGAGTGTAGGGTAGACAGACGCGTCGGCGTGGTCATAAAGCGTCGGCCGGGTGTTGAGGGACTCAGCGCATCGACCCACGTCAACCACATAATTGGTCAATACCAATATGTCTATTATGTCCTGTTCTCAGACGATCAGAAGTGTGAAGGACCATTCTACGCAGACGATCTGTACGTCAAGCAGATGCGTCAAGAGTCACAAACATCGAGCATGTCCTGATTCACAGTTGCTAGTCGTCCCTGGTTAGAAAATATGACAAGCAAATGAGACTCGTCAGTCCTAGAGATCACGACTCCTACGTCGCCGGGCTTTATGATGCACCACACTACGTGCCCATTGTGGTCGGTAGCGGTGGTCGGAGCAGTATATTCAGTCCACCAGGTAAACTTTACCATAGATCCTACAGGAAACGTCTCAGATTGCATGCATTAAATATGTTCTTTACAATTAACGCGGAAAAAGCGTGAAGAATAACATCCGACTGGGAGGCTCATGTATTGAACTGTCCGACTACATGAATAGCCTGACGCAAGAAGACATTGATAGCCTGCCGAGAGATTCTACGACTAAGATAGTGGCTGCGGGCGTCAACAAACAGGGAGAAGTCATACTGGTCACTCAAACTGCTGACGTGTACACATTCAGACCTAATGTCTACCATATACCCCCCGGCGATTTTGCTCCTTGCGCCTCAGGAAAGCAGGTATTTATGCCAAATGAAGCTGGTCGATGGCCTGGAGAGTCACAGGGCTTCTATGTTGACTCTCAGTGGCTCATAGACCGAAGTAACCCGTCATTATCACGAGCACGCTTGTATGTAGGAGATACTTATCTCGGTGAGATTGACACTGGGACAGCTGAGGCGACTGATACGTGAGCAGGTATACTCTAATTGGATGCGTACCGCAGGATTCGGCATTGGTGCAGGAATCGGCGGACCAGCAGAGAACGGAGCTGACCAACCTCCGCCAGGTCTAGGAGACCCTGAAGAACAAGAGACTCAAGAAAGAGAATATGGGAAAGAACAAGAAAAATCACAATTCGCAGTCCGTGTCGATGATAGAGCAAGAGAGAGAAGACAAGATAGAGCTTCAAGGCATCATTGAAGAAGCTCTACCTGGAACGTGGTTCAAGGTCCGAGTCGAAGGGGGCGCGCAAGTCCTCGCGACGTTGTCTGGTAAGATGCGCCAGAACCACATCATGCTTCTTCCAGGTGATAGAGTTAGAATTGAAGTAAGTCCGTATGACTTGACGCGGGGTCGCGTCTCTTGGAGGTACTGATGCAAGAATGGTGTCTACAGCATCCTTGGATGACGTTCTTTCTTACCCTCTTTGGTCTCGAGGCTGTCAGTTCAGTGTTGCAGAAGTTTGCAGTCGCACTGAAAAAGCCTGACAAGACGATAATCAACGTCGATGGTCACAGCATAGAAGTCGATAACTTCGAGAATCTGGCTAGGGCGATATCTAAGTCAGAGAAGTTTAACTGATCATCCTCCCGACAGTATGTGTCGGGCGTGTTCTTCTACTTCTTTGTAGCGTTGAGAAAGTGTGCTCTTTATTTCGTCACAGTCTGACTGCCACTGCGAAAGAAGTCTCTCCATGTGCCTATTCTCAAGATCTTCAGCAATCTCGTTGCGAACTGTGTCGATCTCTGACTCGATCCTAGGCCAAGGAACAGACAAGAACTCTTCTGCAGCTGTCTCGAGGTCTGCATGCTGGAAGTAGACTGCTGCTCCCCTACCAGACGACAGCATAGTACGAAGTTCTCCGACTTTTGAGTTAAAGGTCTTGCCCTTTCGACCGCCTTGTGCTCTGAAGGTGAGAGACCCACCTGGATCGAGATGGTATGCTATTTCGTCATCGACGAACACGTTTCCGCTACCCGTCCCTATGACGTCCCAATTGGCTAGGAAGATGTCCACGTAGACCCCCTGAGACATCATCTTCCCAATTGTCTGCGGCTTCATCCCGACCTTAAGTGCCTGCTTGCCTGGCAGCGGAGACGTTGCTATGCCGACCTTCTTGTTTGGGGCATCATAGACCAGCTCCACAGACGGAATCTTTATTCCAGCATAAAGACCGTAGATTCGGTAGGCCAAATATTCTATCAATATCTGAAGTGATGGATCGAAGCCTTCCTCGAACAAGTCGTCGTCCGAGTACTTGAGGAAGTATTTGTCTCTGCCAATCCTACACGTCTTCATCACATGTGTCGAACCTGCCGTGTAGCACACGTCCGCTAGCTGCGATGAATCGATTTCAGACAGCAACACTTCTCTTATCAGCTGTCTCAGCGCTTTTATGCTCATGGTGAATAAGTATTACCATGAAAATAAAGCTGGGCATGCTGAGAATGATAATACGCGAGGTGCTCGCCGAGGCGGGGGGCGGAACTACACTACCACCACGACCCATGGTCAATAATCCGATGTCTCCCAGCATGGCCGACAGAGAGCAGCTGACCAAGATGTCTGTGAGCAGCTTGGATGACCCTGACATGGTCGCGCCTCATCTACAAGAGCCACAGTATGAAGAAGAAGACTGCTGGGGTCCTGTACCACCAACCACAGAGAATCCTTACATGTTGCCTGACTACTACAGCAAGGACTTCGGCGTATTGCCGACGGGAAACATCAAGCGCTGATCCTGTCTGCCCATCGGGCTACGACATGGAGTGTGTCAGTCTCTATCCAGCCGATTCCACATGACGCTACCACGAGAGAAAAGCGACCCTCAACGCCCAAGACAGTGACTAGGTCGTCGGGATCGAGCACTACTCTCGGATTTGCGTACAGGTGTCTGTTATAGCGATCGCGGAGCTCGAGGTACAAGCCGCGGCGATCCAGTGAGGGATCTACGACTGCGAGGTCTCCGATCTCCGCGATTCTCTTCATCCCTATAAATAGGGGATTTCGGTTCGATTAGTTGGGTTTGAGCTGTGCCGGCACGGACTCACTGCAGACACTGCACGTACAGATCCTGTGTCCAAAATAGACAGAGTCAGTTCCCATCTTGTAGACGGGACCGTGGTACTCTTCGCCGTTGAGGTAGCGTCGCCCGGTCCATGCAGACCACAGCGACTCTGTCACTCGAACGATGTAGTCGCTTCCGATCGAGATCTCGTGCCATCCCTTCATGACGGTGTCATCACCCTTGTAAGAGATGACGTTGCGACGGATAATTTCGAAGATAGCGTTGTTCAATTCCGTTGTCATGTCTCGTGTGTCTCCTTCGTTCCGCTGCTGTCGTAGATGTGGATCGTGAACTTCTTATCCGTGAACCACGGATTCTTTGTGGGACTGTCGAGAAACTCTCTCAACGTCTTGTTGCCGATGCACACTACGTCGGTCGCTTCCGCCTCGATCGATCGGACCCACCTGTCAGTACAACAGGAGCAGTCCCGCCCCGACTTAATTCCGTCGAAGTAGAGCCCGATAGATTGAGCGATCTCGTTAGCTGCCTCTGCAGATGAAGCTTCGACGACGACGCAGTGAGCAACGCTGTCGTTCACCTCGTATTTGCCACCGGACGGCATCTGGTTGAACTGGTAGTAAGCCACAATTCACCTTATAGCATAAGAGTGTGACTTTTCACTGCTTCTGCATAATTAGATGCATGAAGATTAGACTATCGCAGTTGCGTAGAATCATCCGTGAGGTCGTAGAGGCCACTGTAGCAGACGACGCCGAGGTCGATGTCACAGTTGACGAAGCTGAAGACCTCAACAAGGACGGCAAGAACGACTTCGAGGACGTGATGATCGCACGCCACAAGGCTAGTGGAATGCCGCACGACAAAGCAGTCGAGAAGGGTGAGAAAGCTGCGAAATCGGCGAAGAAGAAGAACGAGTCGGTCATTCGGAAGTTTCAGCGAATTGCCGAGAGTCATGCAAGAATCACACAGGAAGAGATCGATGCCTGGAAGAGCGGTGACTGGGGTTTCGTCTCTGAGCACGACGGTGGATTTAGAAATCCACGTAGGTCGCTCGACGTCGTCCCCGCCGATCCTGCAAAGCTGGTGAACTATATCATCCGCAACTTCGAAGGGATGCTCCCTGAGCTGGGATGCTCCGACGTAAGTGACCCCGAGTTCAAGGAGTACGTGTCAGATGCACTCGCCGGTGCCGTAGGCACTGTTGCCTTAAATCGGGCACTAGCGATGCTCTGACGTCACTCACCTTTGAAGCGAGCTACTTCTTGGTTTAAGAAGGTTTGGAACTCTGCGAATCCTCGGCCGAGGGCGAGGACGTCGACCTTCTTAATCCTGTCTACACGATTGTAAGGTACGTTCTTTGCTTTCGAGTCCGGTCCAGGAAAGATCTGACAGACAGGCTCGAGTCGTACGTGACCAATTAACTGGATCTCTGATAGTGGTGCCTTCTGACCAGGTCGAAACCAGCCATTTCTTGGCTTTCTCGAGCCGTATAACCAACCAGGCGTCTCCCTATAAAGGGCATCATACGATGGAGGAACATCCTTGACGATTCGGTACAATGTCATACCGTTTGTCCAGGAATAACCTTCAAAGGTGACGACGTCACCAATCCGTAGATTCCATTTGGATAGGCTGAACTGACTTAGTTTGCAAGGTTTACCGCCGATAATGATCGTTGGATCGATCTGCAGCAACGTTGAACCTAGAGTTCCTCTTACCATTTTATGTATTCAGAGCGGCATGTCAGAATCGAACTGACACAGTCTGCGTGGAAGGCAGAAATTCTACCATTGAACTAATGCCGCAATGTTTCTATTGTATAGCTTTCTACCTCTTTGTATCAACTATCAATAAGTTTAATGAGCTTGTCATACGGTACCATGCCGACTGTCTTGCTCACTTCTTCACCGTTCTTATAGACAGCAACGACAGGAATGCTTCGAATCCCCATCTTCTGGGCCATTTCTCCACATTCATCGACGTCGACCTTGAAGACCCCGACGTCTGTTCTCTCCACTGAGAGCTTGTCGAGGATGGGACCCATCATCTTGCACGGTCCGCACCACGATGCTCCAAACTCCACGACCACTGTGGGCGAGCTGTTGATTGAATCTTTGAAGTTTGACTCGTTGATGTCTGTTACATTTGACATGGATCTTACCGGTTATCTGTTTCTACACAATTAGTGTTAATTGTCAATTAAGCTCTTGACTACATTCCATGAAAGTTGAGATTCATTCAGAATGATAACTCTTATTGAGTGACGTCTCTGTGCTTCTTCTATCTTCAGTTTGTCTTTCTTTTGAAGATAGTCGTTCTTCGGCTCCAGGAAGACGTTGTAGTCAGGAAGGTAAAAGTCAGGATAGTACTTTCGTCCTTCGTCTGTCCATGTGAAACCCCTTGAAGGTCTCTCCCACCTGACGAGATTTTCATCGAGACTTTTTGCCAGTCTTACTTCCCACTTCGAATCAAACCAGACGCCGTTATATCTTTCGCCTTTGTTGGGATGCGGATAGTGACCGCCTCCAATCCCTCTTCTTTTCGCGCTCTCTGAGAGTCGTTTCCTGCCTTCAGGAGTAAAGTGACATGTTATTTCTTTGTTAGCCCAACGCTCTTTCAAGCGTTTTGCAGCTTTGGCTAGAGATTCAGAAGTCTCTTTCGTAAGTCCCTTGTTCCAAGCCTGGCGTCCGGACTTGTAACCAGCATTCGGGTTGTGGTCCCTTCCTGGACCATGGGCTTTCCACATGTGTGACTTTAATCCATGTTCGGAATAGATCTTCTCACATAGATTACAGGGAACTTTCTCCCCTATGCTCTTAGATTTGCCTTTGTCAGATCGAGGTTTTCGTTCTATCTTTCTTGCAGTGTTACTTTTGCATCTTAATCGATGCGCCCTTTGACTTCTTATCTTCTGAAACGTCTTTCCACAAAAGTCACAAACAAATTCGCTCATGTTAGTACATATGGCACAAGATGTGCTCTACCAGCTGAGCTTGATCATTTTGAGCCTGGTGACGGAATCGAACCGTCGACCTACTGTTTACGAAACAGTTGTTCTATCCAACTGAACTAACCAGGCAAAGAGGGTGGGTAGTGATGGATTCGAACCACCGTTGTTCAGCACATTGGCAACAGATTTACAATCTGTCCTCATCGTCCACTCGAGCAACTACCCGTAATCTTTAGTCTTCTTCTCTGGTGCACTTACACCTATCATCGACAGGAACATCACCTAGCACTTCTTCCACGTGTTTTCCGCAACCTGTGTATGTAGGTCGGTTGCATCGATTACACATCACTCTGCGACACATGGGCATCTCTCAACGTCTTTGACAGAGCAGTAAGACTTCGGCTCCTCGCACGTCTGATCCTTTGAATTGAGACCGAACTGGGGCATCACGCAGTTTTCTACGACGTCGTTCGTCTGCTTCAGCGTGATATGCAGTTCTTCCATCACGACGTCTGAATCGGACACATGCGTGTCCGCATGTGTCGTAGAAGTCGGGACATTCTCAACAGTTGAACATCCTGCGATGAACATCGCAATAAGAATGAATCGATTCATGACGCCATATTATAGATCTGTTCCAGCATTTTACACGACTCGGATGCAAATAAAGTTCTGACTGATAGTTATTGTGGACAAATGAAGACACAAATTAGAGGATCACAGGTCTTAGACGGAGACATCCTTTCGAACGACATAGGCGTTCTAACTGGGTCTCTCGTCTTCAGTAGCGGCTCCATCTACATGGGTTCCGGCGGAGCCGGCCCCTTCATCATAAGCGGATCTCATGGCATTGAATTGACAGGTTCACTGGCACTTTCCGGTTCCGCTATTTTCGACACCAGCTTGTTTGAGATAACGGGAGACACTTTGGAATTGTCAGGCTCCCTCATCGTCACGGGATCTACTGTCGTGAGAGGAGAGCTTACAGTAGCGTCAGGAGGCTTCGTTGTTTCAGGTCAAGACGCCGTTATATCTCCGACAGACGTCGGAGGAGACGTCTTCTTCTGGATAAGTGGATCCGCTTCTTCGAATCCCGATCAAACGACGTCTGCATTCGATGCTTCTCCGAGGAAAGCAGTGTTCGGTGGCGACGTTGTGATAAGCGGAAGCGCAAAAATAGCCAACGATCTGTTCTTCAACAGCGGATCGATACAAGTTCAACCTGGCCCTTCCGGCCACAGGATCGTGATAAAGGGCAATCCTGCGACAGCGGCTGCGACAGCTGCTTCACTAAAATTCTTCGGTGGTAACGATGATGTCAACACCACGGCAGCTGTAAGTGCAGGAAACATAATCTTTCAGTCGGGCGACGCGTCACAGGGAGCTACGCCCGGAGAAATGCAGTTTCAAATCGGTGTAGGAGACGGCACAGTCAATGACGCTCGGGCAGTCTTCTACGTGGGAGACAACGGTGGGCACATTCTCATCAACGGATATGTGGGTGACGAGGGAGATCCCGCCGGTCCATCTGTAGGTGTCGACACGATACTCCATGTCAGCGGAACGATAGACAGGGAAGGCTACGAAGGTAGAAAGACAGTCGTCGGGGGCGACGTCGTAGTTAGCGGATCCGCCTATCTGGCAAACAAAGTCTTGTACGCTTCAGGTTCAGTCGTTGGTGTCGGATATTCGGCGAAATCCAGCGAGTCTTCTTGGCTGTATCCGTTCGATGTAATTCCCTCGACTGTTGGAGTCGTTGCTGATGCTGTTGTGATCGCCGGCAACCAGACGATGGCAGGAGTTCTAGTGGGGGAGGGAGACATCACAGGATTTCCTCCGATTACGACAGGAGCAAACATATCTCTTTCTAGCGGAGATAACTCAAACCAGTTCACGTCAGGAAGCACTTACGGCTTTCTTGTCAGTGCGAACGACGGAGAAGGAAATACGCTGTCACGTCCGCTGGTTCAAGCTACATACGTTGATCCTGGTCGGCCTGCAATCGTCTTTGGGGGGCGCGCGGCAGATATCATGCCCGGAAACAGTCCGATTGGCAGAGACACATTCTTCTTTGCTTCTGGCTCCCTAGACGGATCGGACAAGTCTGTTTTCGGAGGTGACGTCGTTGTGAGTGGATCTCTCACAGCAACCAGAGGAACTACATTGACGTCTGTAGCATATGCTGGTGCGGGTCCCCACACTGCTCCCCTCGTAGGATTCGTTCTCGTCTCGCCCGACACGATCAATCCTACGATATTGTATCTACCTTCATCTGTACCCGATGGGATTCAGATGACCGTAAAGCGTCGTGACACAGCTACGAATGCGAGAGCTTTGTGGGTGTCTGGTTCTGGAGCTGATAAGATAGACGATCTTAATGGAGCGACTATATCAACAAACTACGGCTCGATGACCTTCGTCAGACACGGCGGGGCATGGTATATCACATGAAAGGCAACAAAAGATGTCACACTTCATAACGACACCCCCCAAGTTCGGCAGGGTTCTACAAGTAGACGACACATACGGAAACGACGCCTCAGGGCGCCCTGGTGAGTCTCCCTACAAGACTGTTAACGCTGCAGTCGCCGCTTCCGCAGAGGGAGACACTATCTGGGTGTCACCAGGATCTTACGACCTTTCTGCAGGTCTGAGCCTAAAGAACGGCACAGCAGTCAGAGGAATGAGCCTGCAGACTACAGTCCTTCAAATGTTGAATGTCACGAGCAGCACAACTCTCATGACAATGGGAGAGAACTGTCGTGTCGAGGACGTCAGCCTCGTCCTAACTTCAACAGGTCACTACAACCTAACAGGTGTCGAATTCCCGGGTACCACATCTGTCACCTCAAAGATCCGTCCATCAGTCATCACAGTAGACAATTCTTCAGCCAATAATACGGGAACATCTAACGTTTATGGTGTCCTGTGTTCAGGTTCGGGTTCACTGGGTTCAGGAAACTTTTCTTTCAACTCCCTAAAAGGCATCACGGTCAACGTCAAGTCCAACGGCCACGGCAAAAAGCGCGGGATCTACGTCACCGGTCCCGGGGCAATAACCACACGAGACTTTAACCTCTACGTCTCTGGTTCTTCCGCCGCTCCCGGTTCTTTCGTGGGTGCAGAAGTAGACAACGAAAACGGGCAGATCCAGTTTAGATCATCTACCGTCTTTGGAACTACGTCCGATATCCTACAGACAACGGGATCAATACAGTTAGGGCCCGGCACCGACCTCATTAATAAGACGGCAGGCGGAAAGAACTTTGACGTCTACGTCTATCCTACCACCATCTTTTATGGGACCATAGGATCTCTATCGTCATCACAGACTGCTACTCCCATACCGGAAAAGTACACTCTGTATCTAATGCCAGGTAGCGCTCCTGTCCAACCACTGGTAAACTTTACTTCACCAAGAACTTTCACTGTCTACCAGTACCCGGATTCTAACATCAGCTACTACTCTGTGCAGCAGAAGGCCATCTGCTTCGGCCTCTTCGTCACCTCTTCAATCGCACCGACGATCGGAGAAACCAAGCTTGTGGTGATGAAGAATGGTGTTGATACGATCATGTCCGCCTCGATCATAAGCGGATCTCAGTCTACACGATTCATCGGAAATTCTGTGAACTTCAACCAGTACGACCTTCTTTCCTTACGATGCGAAGTGAGCGGAACAGGTAATGCGACACACGACCTGGTCGCCCAGGTCGACATGTTCTGAGAAGCTAAGAATAGTAACTCAGACATGTGCTGCTTTGTAATGCAGCAATTTTTTATACATGAGTCTCGAGAAAAGATACGGCCTTGTGCCGTAACTATTTGACATCAGCTTTGACACTTCTAGTGTAATATATAAGCCATGCAGACACCATTCAGATTCCACGTACTCAGTCTTCCACACACTGTCACGTGCAAAGACTACGTTGCTTGTGCATATACGCAGAAGGTTCTAAAGTTCTGCAAGATGATGAAGGCGCGCGGCCACACGATCATCCATTACGGTAACGAGATGAGCGAAGTCGAATGCGACGAACACGTGACTGTTGTAACCAAAGAAGATCTCGAGATTGCATACGGAAGCTACGACTGGCGAAAGAACTTCTTCAAACATTCGACAGCAGATCATGCCCACAAGACATTCAACAAGAATGCTTCGAGAGAAGTAGCAGCGAGGAAGAAACCCGGTGACTTCCTACTATGCTTCTGGGGTTATGGTCACAAGCCGACCGCAGAAGCAAATCCAGACATGATCGTGGTAGAGCCTGGTATTGGATACTCAGACGACGGAGGATGGAGAGCTCGGTGGCGGGTCTTCGAGTCTTATGCACACTACCACAGGGTAGCGGGTAAGCTGGGAACAGGCCCAGACTGGTACCACGTGGTGATACCCAACTACTTCGACCCAGATGAGTTCGAGTTCTCAGCGGAGAAAGACGACTACGTCCTCTACCTCGGAAGAATCAGCAACCTCAAGGGAGTGCAGGTCGCAATCCAGGCCGCACGAGCCGCAGGAAAGAAGATCCTCGTTGCAGGTCAAGGATCTCTTTCAGAGGTGGGCTATCCCGATCCGCTCCCGCCCGACATCGTGTATGTCGGATACGCTGACGTCGAGAAGCGCAAGAAGCTCATGAGCAAAGCTCAGTGTCTCATCATACCGTCTGCCTACTACGAGCCCTTTGGAGGAGTCATGGTAGAGGCGATGATGTCGGGCACTCCCGTGGTCACTGTGGACTGGGGTGCGGCGACAGAGATCGTGCCACACGGTGTTACAGGCTACAGATGTAGGACAGCAGACCACTTCGCGTGGGCTGTCAAGAACGCACACAAGCTAGACCCTAACGCATGCAGGTCTTGGGCGATGAACTTCTCTCTGGACAAGGTGTCGAGGATGTACGAAGAGTACTTCCAGAACGTCTCCTACGTGTACAGCGGAGGCAAGGCCTGGAATAGAGAGAACCCTGACAGGCAAGAACTAGACTGGCTCTCAAGAAGCCTTTGACCGAGAGGACAAGATGGATATTTCAAGAAGTGAGTGGCTCAGCAATCAAAAGTGGGAAAAAGATTTCTGGGGTGACTTCCCGGCACTTGATCATCACGAGGTCGTGAAGCAAGACGTATACGCACGCTTGATGGGCATTCAAATGCCTCACGATGCACAAGGAAAGAGCATAGTCGACTTTGGTTGTGGTCCTGTCGGAATGCTTCTCAGGACGACGAACTTCTCTAAGGCAGTGGGCGTTGAGCCGCTACATTTTTCAGACGAAGTTCTCGATCGCTACAGGCAGCACAACGTCAAGATCTCCCAAGTACCCATGGAAGACTTCGTCAGCAGAGAGGTCTTTGACGAAGCATGGATGTATAACTTGATAGAGCACGTCATCAACCCAGTCGAGTGTCTGAATGTGTTCAAGGACTCAGCAAAGACGCTTCGTCTCTTCGAGTGGATCGACCTTCCACCACGCAAGGGTCATCCTCACACAATCACCGAGAGAATGGTCGTTGACACGCTTGGTCTTCAGCGAGGCGAGTGGACTGTCTTGAACTTAGCAGAGTCTGGTTGCTATGGCAGGGCGATCGTAGTCGTAAAAGACGCAGTCAAGGACGACAATGGAAGACTTTGACTACGAAGTAATGTGGCGTGAGGAGAAGCCCTTCGCCGATCGACTCGCGACGTGGACGAAAAACGTGTTGCAGCCAAAGAGAGTAGTCGACCTCGGCTGCGGCCCTGGAATGTACGTCACTGCACTGAGAGATGCAGGAGTCAAAGCGTTCGGCTATGACATCGACGAGAGGGCTAAGGATCGTCTGCACCTTGGTTTGAACCACGTAAGCATGTTTGAGGTGAACGATCCTGCGGACGTCGTCTTCTGCATCGAGGTAGCTGAGCACATCTCAGACACGCTCGAGAGCGAAGTTGTGAAAGCCATAGTTAGAAACACGCTACCCGGTGGCACTCTCATCTGGTCTGCAGCGCATCCCGGTCAAGGTGGTGTCGGTCACATCAACTGTCGACCTAAGTCTTATTGGCATTCTCTCCTCGAGGGTGTCGGGATGCGAAGAGACTACGACAGAGAGGCACAGATGATGTCTTGGATCAAGTCAGGCTATCACATGGGATGGTTTTCAATGAATGCGATGGTTTTTGTTCGAGGATTATCATCTGATTCACTGTGATGATCAGATAGTTGACGGACAAGGCCGTATCTTTTCTCGAGACTCATGTATAAACGATCTCATTAGATGCTATGATGGTATCATGGTCGGATGCCTCGTGAAGTTGTTTAAATTCAAGATGCGACCACAGCGTATCAGTGACGGATACATCATGCTTCGTAGCGACTCAGACAAGAATACCATGTACAGTGAACGTAAGATCTACGCGGGCGAGCTCGCCACAGTTCTGGAGATTCACTCAGAAGCTGTCAAGGTTCTAACTTCGACCGGACAGACTGGGTGGATTGACATGAAGTGGCTGAGGACCGTCTAGAAGGTAGAGCTGAGTCGATGTGTGTCTATGCATCGCTATTTCTTGTTGCGAACCATAATTGTAACATGCAGGCAGGTGGACTCTGAAGACAGGATGTATGCTTCGCGTACAAAAGAGTGGCTCATACGTGCGGTCTTCTCCCGATAGAACAGAAGTACCGCACACATGGTACACAATCAGAGACAACACCCTTCATAAGTGTGCTGCAGGTGAAGTCTTGATGTACCTTGGTGAGTGTCATCCGAGAAACTATTACAAGGTGCTATGCACTAAAGGGCCCGGATGGATTTACTGGTCTGACGTAGAGGTGGTCGACGGAGATCATGAACTTGACGGACTGCCTCGTCTCTCCGAGGACGTCGATGAGCGTTACTGAGCTGTTCTTCCGTGTGGGCCGTTCTCTGACACAGAGTTCGGTGTCACCGTCAAGAACTTAGCGCGTGAACGAAGCTGAGAGATCTTCGTGGCACCGCTGTAAGACAGTCCGCTCCTGAGACCATCGTGGAAATTCGACACAGTGTTGATAAGGTCTCCTTTGAATGGTACGAGAAGGGATACCCCTTCTTCTCCTCCAACATGGCCTCTCCACTCCATCTGTGCTTCACGAGAAGCCATGCCCCTGAACTCCTTGAACCTCTTTCCGTCCTTCTCGATGGTGCGTCCTGGAGACTGTTGATGGCCACTCAGCACAGATCCCAGCATCAGCAGGTCGGCACCGGCAGCTAGTGCCTTGACACCGTCACCGCTGTTTCTGATTCCACCGTCCGCGACGATCAGCACGTCTCTGTCGCTCTTTGAACACTCCATGATCGATTGAAGTGTGGGTATGCCGTGTCCCGTCTGAATTCGTGTCGTACAGACAGATCCACCGCCCACACCGACTCTGATCGAGTCAAATCCCCAGTCTGCGAGATCGTTGAAACCTTCGAGGGTGGCTACGTTGCCTCCCATGAAGTGGACGTCCCCCTTCTTGTAGGTCTCTCTGAGACTCGTTATCGCTGCCTTTACGTTCGCATGATGCCCGTGTGCTACGTCGACACAGAAGGCTCTGCATCCTGCGGCGTATAGAGCTGCAGTCCTCTCAAGCAGATCTCCAGAGGCTCCAACTGCACACATTACACTGGGGGTCTCAGCGTCGACGTATTGCTTGACAGCTGTCTCAATAGAGCAGTATCGATGAAGCACACCGAAGCCACCAAGATTCGACAAGACTTTCGCTGCTGCCGGTCCCACCACAGTGTCCATCGGAGCCCCGACGATGGGTGACGTGAGGGGTGGGAGTCCCCGGACTAGTCGAACCGGTTCGAGCGAATCGTGATCAAAGGGGGAAAGATCGACGTCCTTTCGGGAGACGACAGAAGAATACTGTGGCGTCAACAGGACGTCATCGAAACACAAAGCTCTCAACATGTCATGACAATAACCCGAGACCCGCTATATTTACAAAGCACACCAGAGACCTCCAGATAATGCAGCAACAAATATACGAGAGGATATACAGACGACTTCTTAGAGAATCCGTAGACCTCGGAGAGATCGAATTCTCGCCACTTCGGATCGACGGTGTCGACACATCTGAACCAGATACGGCGCAAGAAGAAGTTCTCTTTTCTGCCATTAGAAGATGGATGAGAGGCAGCAGCACGAAGAAGACGACGGACATGATCAGAGGGGCGGCAGAAGACCCGAAGTACGCGGAGTTCTTCAATGCTCCTGTAGGCCAGACGATCTACAGAGGCATGGCACTCGACGTCTATAAGCTCAAGCGGTGGCTTGGAGTTAGCTACGACACGGTGATCGGCCTCGAGGGAGAGAAGAGCGTCGACATCGTTCTGGGGCCTGGTGATAAGGGTGGAGCGTCATGGAGCTACGAGGCATTCGAGGCGAAGAAGTTCTCCTCGATACACGCCGACGGCAACTTAGAATTCGATGAAGAGTCTCTCGACTACGTTTCAGATGAACCTGAGGTCATCCTCGAGGCCGAGACAGACGGTGTTCCGGGGCACTTCGTGGACCTTGGCGCACTACAGTCTAAGATCAAGCCAAATGAACTGCCTACATTTGGCGGTAAATCTGAGGCAGAAGTGCTGCAGCTGGGACCCGTGCGGGTCAAGAAGATCCACTGGTGGAACAACAGGGGTGACGACAAGTAGATTTAGCAGCCCTGGGTGTACAGTGGTAGCATGGAGTTTAAACGGGGACAGCTCGTCGTGTCGACGACCAACACAGACCTATTCGCGCTGGGCAGGGACAACAAGGCAGTCGACGTCTTGCCACGAGGCACGTGCTGCTTCGTCATCGAGCAACAGCTTTGCATGGAGACCTTCTTGGTGCCATCAGGACGATTCAGGACGATTCAGGACCTGCGCTTTCGCTCGCAAGAGGTCGACAAGGTAAAAGCAGTGCTACCAGACGGTCGGATCGGATGGATTCGAGCATCTGAGCTCGAGCTCATCTCAGATACTTAAGAGAAATGAGACCGGGCGACCTCGTCACGTGCTACCAGGGCACGAATTGTGGCGTACTCATTTATGAAACACGATGGGAAAGCGCCGTCGTTGGATCGCTACATCAAGGAGAGCTGGCGATGGTGATTGAGTCGGTCAGACAGCCTGTCGTAGGCGACCTCGAAGGAGAGCAGATACGCGTGATCATCGCAAAGAGCTGCAAGACTGGGTGGAACTATGCAGCGTGCTTCAAGCATCTGAACACGTAGATCTATGATGCTAGAAGCGCACACCTATCGACGTCTACGCCGATCCCGCCCTACGGGAAAGAAAAAGTCGTAGACCATTTCAGCGCAATGCTACGACTAACCACGGCAGATTACATCGAACAGTCATGTGGGAGTAAGTCGATAGCGTACATCCATCCCAATCGTCCTTCCCACAAGACTCGGACATAAGTGGGTCTAGACGACATCACCTCGACTGCAAGGAGCATCGCACTAGACGGAACTTCAAAATAAGCAGGAAGAAATCCTGCTTGGGGATCGTCTGAGATGTACATCGGCGCTCCGTCGAGGACGGGTCTGTAGATGCCTCCAACGTAGAAGTTATTGACGGTATTCACTACTGTCTCTCACACTTTCTTGCAGAATCCCGGATAGATCTGATGTACACCTAGAGGGGTCACAGCGATGTAGAATGCACGGGGCTCGTAGTGACTCACGGGCATGCTCCCTAAGAAGATCGCAAAAGTTCCTTTGGGCCAAAGAAACGGGGCTTCACTTGCCCGCAGTCTCACAGCGTAGGATCTAGCATTCGGAACGACAATGAGAAGATCACCGGGAATCATGCTACTATTGTAGGTCACAGAGAGTTGATTTTTCATTCACCGGCTCGAGCACGTGACCGTACATCCACCCGACTGTGTCAAGAAACAGCACCTTGACAGAGTAGTACCTCATTCCACTCTCTTGATCCACAGACTAAGACTCTCACACCTTCCTTGTGGTCAAAGGAATAATTCATCAGTTGCATTCTACGCTATTAGTAGAAATCAATTTAGATTACTGCAAGAAGCATTTGGGATTAGACCACGATCGTTTCTTCGGGACGAACCTTACCAAAGTAAGAGGCTCGAGCCACCATGCACTCTATCGAGTTTGTGACTCTAATGTGACACGGGGTGTGGGTGTGCCCGGCCAGGACTACAACACGTTTTTTCTTCCGGCCTTCCATCACCTTTTCTATCCTCTTGCCGAGGATGGAATTTGTGTTGTAGGGTAACCAAAACTTTTCCATCCAGGTTCCTTCGGCTCGGGTCGCTTCTTTCCACGGTGGAACGTGGGTCATCAGGTACACGGTCTTGTGGTGTTCCAAGGCCTCGATCAGCCGTTCCTCCATCAGCTCGGCTGACTGTCGAGCCATGTCCCTCCACATCACCAACCGCTCTTCCCAACCATTGGCATGGTAGAAGTCGAAGGTTAGCCTCCAATCAGTGGTGAACCGTAACAGCCTTGGGTCGCCGTGCCGAGCATCGTACCACCCCTCAGTTCCGATCAGGGCAACCTTCTCGGACAGGGTAATGACCGGTGACTCTGTCAACCAATGCAGGTTTTTATGCTCGGAACAAATCCGCCGAACGTCGGCGTGAACTGAGCCTATGTGCCGCCCGTGGTAGTCGTGGTTCCCAAGCACAAAGTATATCGGTCCATTGAAGTGTTTCGCAAGGAACCGTAGGTCCGACTCCAGCCATCTTCCGGAAGAAACGTCTCCAGACAGCAGCAGTCCATCGGCCCCTGACTTTTGTAGGTTCAACGCATGTAACCTTTTTAGGAAAGGAAACCAGGAAAGGTTCATGTGGGTATCGCTGCACCAGGCGAGTCTCTTCATTGTGTTTAAGTTATCACAACTCAAGTTCAGATGGCATCTAAACTATCGTAGCTACCGGACAATTAATAGACACTAATCTCTCTACAGCCCGCCTCTGTTTACACGAAAAACAAAAAGAAAGGATATCGGCCTTGTGCCGTAAGTCATTCAGAGCTGCCCCAGCCACGCCATGTTAGCCCATCCGATTCCAAGCGGCGTGAGAATACGACACATCTGCCCGAATTCCACTTCTCGAATCTCCAGAATCATTGCAAGTTGACCTTCGGGAACTGTGACATGGGGACCGTCGAAAAGGGAGAGGTAAGCTGGTTCATTGTAGAGGGTGAAGGGTGCTGTGTTCAGTGGGTTTCCACGTTCCAGCACCACTAGATCACCCGGGTTCACCGGATCGTCTCCAGCAATTCGGCATTAATCCAACCAACCTTACCATCGTTCATTAGAACCTGATAGTAGTACTTGTCGGTGATCGAAAAATCGGCATCAAGCACCACCCCTAGATGATATGGTTCCATGGTTCCGACTACATCCCCAAATCCATCTTCGATGGAACCATAGGCACGAGTTCCAACCCACTTTGGTTTCACAAGTTCGCCTGGGTTCACGGAACCTCCTCGATGTAAGGCCAAAGAATCCAACCTGATTTTCCGTTGTTCATCAGGACCCGGTACACGGAAGAACCACCACGAAACCTACCAACCTCAAGCACCACTCCAAGTTCACCGCTGATAATCCCGCCACGATGAACAACACGATCACAACGCGTATCCGAGTATAGGTTCTCAGATGAACGATTTGATGCGATCCGGATTAGGTCACCTGGGTTCATCCGATCTCCACGCAATAAACAACATTGATCCACCCGATTCCTTCAGAGGTAAAGAGCTTTAGGAACCTCCGAGGATCTTCGCCTTCCTCAACCTTGCTTGCTAAAATGATCCCAATCGTGCCGTTCTTTAGGTTTGGAGGTAGTTCACCACGAATCCATTTGTCGGGAAACAGAGGGGCTCCGTAACCCGAGCAGGTGATACGCACCATGGATCCATTTTCCATGTTCCTATCCTACCAACCTTAGGCGGAACTTTTCACCGCCCACCGAGGTGTGATTCCATTCCCGGCAATCCTATCCACCATTCCTAGTGTTCCTGGGGCGGATGGAGGAGAATCCAAAAGGTTTCGTACCTCATTCCACCTACGATCGAAATCATCCTGCTCCTCCGGGCTCAATGAATTCCATAATGAATCCATCCGCCCATAGAAATCCACACCAGGATCCTCCTGTAGAATGTTACAGGCCCTCTGGTGCTTCAGGCCTTCCAGGTACCGTTCCCACTTGATCTCTAAGGAATCAATCATGATTCACCCTTCTCAATCTTCTTTTCGATTTCGATCCATTGAAGCACCAAGCTTTTCAAGCTTTCCCAGGGGTAAAGAATATGATTGTTGTTCCCGGCGGTGAACTTCACGAAGTAGTTAACTTTTACATCACCATTTTCATCATTGATTTCAGTTGATCCAACTATCATCTCAGCAGTAACATTGGTGCTCGTGGAGGTTGGGCCGGAAACAGGAACCACCTTGTTGTTTTCACTCATGTTTATCCTCCAATCTCAACCAAAACGTTGGTTGAACTTCCTCATCACTTCCTTCCATTCCTCGTTACGTTTTTTCCTCTGTAATTCCCTTCTTTTCTCCGTTCGGTAGCACCAAAGGAAAAACAGGGAAAACCCCAGGGTAAACGTGGTGAAGATGGAAATGTTAATGATGAGATCAGTGTTCATGGTTCACCATCACAGGGGTGTTGCATAACCAACGATCTTGTGATGGATTTCCGAGAGGAGGATCTTGTACCCCTCAATCTGGCTCTTTAGATTTCCGATGCAAACCTGATGATCCGGATGGAAATGTTTTCCGTTGAACTCCAGGAACTCGGAATCGTTTGTGATGTTAACCTTACAGTGAGAACAGTTTCGTACGTTGTTTTTCTTATTCATGATTCAATCCTCCACATTCGGTTTCGGGAAACTCCGTTCATCCGCGATTAGATCCGTGTTCTGGAACATGATGTTCTCAGCCTCCTTGAAGATGGAACGTAGATCCTCATAGCCCATCACAATGGAATTGGTTCCTCTCCCGTAGGAATCGGTAACGCTGATGTTAAAATTGTTCCAGTGTGGGTTGAAGGTGATACTGAACTGAGTTCCTTCAGTATCTTGAAATTCAGTACTGAGTTTCTTTTTCTTCACGGTTCTTCTCCATCGATTTCAACCACTCGAACCCTAAACCATCTTCCGTTTCGAAAGATATCATACAATCCATCTTCACAACGATGAAATGGATTTGGAGTGGAACCTAGTTCACCAATCTCACTGTGCCGGGAATTGATACACAGGTTCAGGTGTTCAAATAGATCAACAATATCACCACGGTTTTTCTTGTGGTTCTTCATGGTTCACCTTCAATCATAATCATTGTGGAACTCAAGATCCATTAACCCATCGTACATCTGAACCTCGAACCTCCCGAATGGGATGATCCCCTTTAGGAAGGTTTCGGTATCATTGGGGAAATCATGAACCGAACCAAGTTCACCAAACTTTTTCTGGAAATTGGTGTTCCACCACCTGGCTTTGATCTTGGCCTTCATAATCCTATCCTATCACCCCGCACATCAGGTTTTCACTAGGTAACGATCAGGTATGAGTTTCTTGGTTCCGTTGGATAGAAGAACCCAGAAGAAACGAGAATCAACTGCGATATTTTGTTCCTCGGATAGGATGATCCCGAGGGTTGGTGGAACCATTCTTGGCGGATTTGAGTAAATCACCAGATCGCCTGGAATCACTCCTCATCATCCTCCACCACCGGTTCACCTGGGTTATACCAACGATTCTCCTTGT
>Ga0214923_10002177_pt1 | contig 26491 bp, 17 predicted proteins | sample LL1510_MetaG_FD_177993 | JGI IMG/M metagenome (GOLD analysis project Ga0214923, IMG submission 177993) | Freshwater microbial communities from Lake Lanier, Atlanta, Georgia, United States - LL-1510 | ecosystem: Environmental > Aquatic > Freshwater > Lake | place: USA: Georgia | collected...
ACAACACCAATAATCACCGTTACGCCTGTTCAATCCACTACGTATACAGTAGATTACACCGTGAATGGTTGCACAACGACTGGTTATATCAATGTGTTTATCGGTGATGCAGGCATTTCTGAAGTTTCACAAGTAAAATTACAATTGTATCCAAACCCAGCAGGTAGTCAAATCAATTTGAAAAGTTCTTCATCCGTTAAAGCAACTTGTAAATTAACCACATTAGAAGGACGATTAATCCAAACAAAAGAAATGAATGGCACAACGCTATCATTTGATTTAGCAGGATTACCAGCAGGAATTTATCACCTTCAAATTGCAGACAAAACACTTCGATTCGTAAAAGAATAATTGCTTTTACCTTTTCGGACAGACGGAGGTTTTGTTACTTTTGTTTTTCGTAATTCAATTATGGAAAATAACCGAAACCTTTTCATCTACAATAGTCTTTCAGGAAAGAAAGAAAAATTTGAACCGCTACATGAAAACCATGTTGGAATGTATGTCTGTGGTCCAACTTTATACAGTGAGCCACACATGGGAAACATGCGTACCTTCATCAACTTTGATTTGATTTATCGCTATTTATTGCACTTAAATTATAAAGTGAAATATGTCCGAAACATAACGGATGCAGGACACATTACTAATAGCGCAGGTTTGGAAGTGGACAGTATTGGTGCAGCCGCACGATTGGAACAAATGCAATCCCTTGAAATTGTGTACAAATACAATGTGAAATTTCAGGATTTACAACGCATTTACAATCTATTGCCGCCAAGCATTGAGCCTACTGCTACGGGTCATATTCAAGAGCAAATTGAAATCATTGAACAAATCATTGATAATGGATACGCGTATGTAGTGAATGGTTCGGTATATTTCGATACAAAACGCTACATGCAGGATTTCAACTACGGTGTTTTAAGCGGTCGAAAGGTAGATGAATTGGAAAACGAAACGCGTGTTTTGAATGCGCAAGAGGAAAAACGTTTCTTTGCAGATTTTGCGCTTTGGAAAAAGGCAAATCCAGAAGACATGCAAATTTGGCGTTCTCCTTGGGGTGATGGAAATCCCGGTTGGCACATTGAATGTACAGCCATGAGTACGAAGTATTTGGGTAAGCACTTTGATATCCACGGGGGAGGAATGGATTTGAAATTCCCACATCACGAAGATGAGATTGCGCAAAGTTGTGGTTCATTTGGTTGTAATCCCGCTAAATATTGGATGCATGCCAATATGTTGAATGTGAATGGTCAAAAAATGAGTAAGTCTTTTGGGAATTATTTCTTGCCAAAGGAAATAATTGAGGGTTCAACAAGTTTGTTTAAGAAAGCATATCCCGCAAATGTCGTTCGTTTTTTCATGATGCAGGCACATTACCGCAGTACACTTGACTTTACGGAAACAGCCTTGGATGCAGCAGAAAAAGGTTTTCAACGATTGAGCGAAGGATTACAAGCATTGGAAAAAATACAGGTTTCGGAGCAAAGTTCAGTGGATGTAAATGCACTTATCGCTTCTTTTTACGAGGCTATGAATGATGATTTCAATGCGCCTGTTTTGGTTGCTTCTCTATTCGATGCTGTGAAACAAATCAACCTGATAAACGACGGCAAAGCACAGATTAGTCAAGCAGATAAAGAAAGTTTATTGCAAGAAATGCTAGCGTTTACCCAAGACGTTTTGGGACTTGAATTGACAGCTAGTAATAACGATTCCAAGCTAAGTCCAGTAATGGATCTAGTAATTGAATTACGTCAACAAGCGCGTGCCAATAAAGACTGGGCAACTTCTGACAAAATCCGCGACATGCTTGCCACCGCTGGAATTACGATCAAAGACGGGAAAGAAGGAACCAGCTGGAGTTAATTTTTCAGATTTTCTAAGCTTGTTTTTTTAACAAGTAGTAAATATTGATGCAAACAATCGCTGCATTCGTAATTATAATGGGGTAGGAGGGTATCAAGACGCCATAAGCAATAAAGAAGCTACATCCAATTGAATTAATAATTCGCAGGGTGCGAATATTACTCATGATGAATGAGATTAAAACAAATCCTGAAGCGATGTATCCGAAGTATTCGGTGTATGAATGAATATCCATTTTTGGGTTTAGTTTTTGATTAAGCGGAGTACGCCATCCCACAAAGCTATTCTTTTTTCCATAGCAATTTTAGCTGCGGTAAGTGCTTCGTTCCATTTTTGTTCGTCATTTCGACACAATTCTTCCATCATTTTCAGTGAAATCGGTCCGTGGTCGTCGCCATCCACTTCAATGTGTCGTTCCAAATAATAGAGTAATTTGGATACATTTGCCTGACCACTCGCTCTCATTTCCCGAAGAATTTCAATGAACATATCCGGTATTAAATCCTCTCTTCCGAATGTGAAAACGGCTGCGATTTCGTGAATTTTACCCGTTTGAATGCAAGCAAAAGTGTAGTTCAAAAATGATTTTGTTTCATCATTAATTGGTAATTCGAAAATGGCATCTTGAATGGAAACACCTTTTTTGATGTCTTTTAAAAGGGTGTGAATGGTAACTGTCTTGGCACCGATTTGTTCCATTGCAGCCAAATACATCTCAAAATGACTTGCAACAGTACCTTCTGCATCCGTATCCGATTCTTCGCCTAAAACGATTTCATTGATAAAGCGACGCGTTACAGGATTACCGTTTGGTTTCCAAGGTATTTCCACGCATGTCAAATTTCTTTGTAGGCTTTTCAATAAACTCATGAAGTCCCACACAGCAAAAATATGTTGCTCCATGAAAATCCTGAAATCCTCAATTGTTCGAACGTTTGCATAAAGCGGATGTTCAATCAAATGTTTTCTCAAGTTACTTAATTCACTTTGAAATCGTTCAAGTTGTGGGTGCATTTTCGTTTTTTTAGCGGACAAATTTACTTTTAATCATAGCTTTAAACAGCTAAATTTTGAAGTTTGTTTGCTGATTAATAGCTAAACTTGTCAGTATCAACTAGAACACATGCGTAAATTCTCGCTCCTTTTCGTTTTGTCTGTGATGCTCAGTTTTACCAATTCAGCTATTTCACAGCAATTACTTACGAGTATTGCTGGTAAAGCCGGCTTTTACACGCTTGAATACCAACAACTTTTTCTTAAAGATAAAAAACTTCAAGTGTATGCAGGAATTGGTATTTCTGGTTTTGCTGTCGATCAACGCGCTACCATCGTTTTGCCATTTACTGTGGGTTGTCAGCAACGATGGAATACTTGGGAGGCTTTTGCGGGTTTGGGCTTTTCTCCCAATTTCTCGTATTACTATCAAGCTTTTTCAGCAGGTACTAGTCCCTCTCGCATGCGATTTTACAGTCGTTCTTTTGTTGAATTGGGAGCAAGAAGGTATTTTTCGAACGATAGATTCTCTTTGGGTTTGTCTTACACGCCTTTAATCTCATTCATTGAAAATTTTCAGTGGGAACATTGGGGTGCTATCACATTGGGTTATCATTTCAAAAACGCTAGAAAATGAAACAATACCTCGTCATTATTATCACGTTATTGCTTGCCTCTTGTTCAAAAGAGGATATAGGCTCATCTGGTTTTTCGGATGATTTCGAATCGTATTCTACAGCTCTTGCGCTTTTTGATGCCACCAATTGGACTTATTTTGAACAAACGTATACAGATAATACAGTTGAAATTGTTCATGATACTGTTTTTTCAGGAGGAAACGCTATTCGTCTTTTCTCTAAAATGGGTGAAAGTAAAACGGTTTCAAAAGCTGATTTGGCTTCACATGATGTTGTGCTTTTTCGTAAGAATGATGTCATTCACGTTTCTTTTTACATGATGATTACTGGCAATCAGAGTATTGATAAATTGTTTATTCTCGATATTGAAGATGCCGCTTCGATTAGTTCTGGTCCAGGTATTCGCTTATTATTGGATCCGGACAACGCTCTGGTAGTGGAACGTCATAAAATGAATTTCTCCAATATCTCTCAAAACAGTAATACAAAGGTGCCTTTTCCAAGAAATCAATGGGTGAAGATAGTCTTCGAATGCAAATTGAGCCCTCATCAAAAAGGTTATGTCAAATTGTGGCAAGACGATCAGTTGCTTATTGATAAGGATAAAATTATCACCTTACCTTCCGATTTATTGTATGTTACACAAGGAACACACCGTTACTATCGAAATGTAGAAGTTGGGATTACCGCCAATAACACAGGGTCCTCCGTTTCTATGTTTTTAGATAAATTTTCCGTTTGGAAGTATTGATTTTGCTTCTTTTCTGTTGTATAAATTGTTTTGAATTGCATTATAATTGGAAATATGTATCAAAAAAAGATAGATAAATCCATTTATAACTCATATAATTGGAAATATGTATTAATTTAGCATAGATAAATCCATTTATAAATGATAGGGAGAAAAGAACAAAACGAACTAATGCAACAAGCTTTGCAACTTGATAAGTCTTCATTTATAGCAATAACGGGAAGAAGAAGAGTTGGGAAAACGTATATTGTTCGAGAGATTTATAAAGATCATTTTTGTTTTTCAGTTACGGGAATTCAGAATGCCACATTGAGTGTTCAAATAGGGAATTTTCTACGAAAACTGCAAGAATATCAAGGAGATTGGGCGCTTCAAAATAGGGGGAAGAATTGGCAAGATGTATTTTTTGCATTTAAAACGTATTTAAAATCCTTGCCAAAGGACAAAAAACAAGTCATCTTTATCGATGAACTCCCTTGGATAGCAGGTGCAAAATCGGGATTTATTTCCTTTTTAGCACATTTGTGGAATGATTATTTGTCGCAGGAAAAACACTTTATTTTGGTGGTTTGCGGTTCTGCCACTTCATGGATTACTCAAAAGATCATAAATGATAAAGGAGGATTTCATAATCGCGTAACGATTCCAATACACTTAAAGCCATTCACTTTAGCAGAAACAAAGCTTTTTTTTCAATCCAAAAATATTGATTTGACGGATAATGGAATTGCAGAAATTTACATGGCTTTGGGTGGTTTGCCGTACTATTTAGAGCAAATTAATAGAGGTGAAAGTCCCTCAAAAGCAATAGAGCGATTGTGTTTTAATCCAAATGGAATTTTAAAAAGAGAGTACAACAATTTGTATAAAGCACTTTTTGATAATTGGGAAAAGCATGAGTTGATTGTTCAGCATTTGGCTCAATCTCAAAAAGGGTTAACTCGAAAAGAGATTTTGGCAAAAACCAATATTAGTGCAGGTGGTAATTTTAATCGAACAATGAATGATTTACTATTAACGGATTTTATTACGGAATACCCGCCATTTGGAGCAAAAAAACGTGAAGGAGTTTTTAAGTTAACGGATGAATTTTCAGTTTTTTATCATCGATTTATGAAAGAAAATGAAAAAAAGGATGCTTCCATTTGGACGATTTTAGCGCAATCACAAGCCTATAAAATTTGGAAAGGATATGCCTTTGAAGTGCTTTGCTTGAAACATATTTCCGAAATCAAGAAAGTGTTGGGTATTGCAAATGTATATACCGAAACAGCAGGTTTTTTTAAAAGTAAATCCGTTGAATCGGGCTTTCAAATTGATTTGATTATTGATAGAAAAGATGCAACCATCAATCTCTGCGAATGTAAGTTTTACGAAAGTAGCTTTCAACTAACGAAAGAATATGCGGACGCACTCAAACGTAGGAAAGCAGCATTCAGAGCCGAAACAAAAACGAAGAAAATTATTTTTAACACCTTGATAACCAACGAAGAAATAGTATCAAATGCGTATTCAAACGAAACGCTCGATCAAATTGTTCAATTAAGTGATTTGATGGTGTAATGGAAATGTATCATCCTATATATTTGGCCCCCTCAGAATACCTTTACTGTAATTTATACACCAATTTCTTAAACGAACCTTCTGCTGTCATTATCTCCAGCAAAAAGATGTTGTTCGAAAATGGTATTTCAACGGTGTAATCTTTTGAATACGGCTTTATTTCTACTAATTTTTTGCCGTTCAAGTCATAAATGTTTAAGAGCTCAATTTCTTGGGGCGATGAAACATTAAGCTGATCAGCAAAAGGGTTTGGATATACCGAAACAATTGATGCTGTTACTGTATTCAAACCTGCACAATCATTCACCTGTACAGTGTTTTGAGCAGTTGCAGAGCAGTTGTTATTGTCTGTATAGGAATAACTGATGGTATAATTCCCTGCTGTTGTTGGATTAAAAATTCCATTGGAAACATAAGTACCAGCGTAAATACCTCCTGTGGGTGTTCCTTGATTTAGCGTCAAAGGCCCATCCGAAATACATCTGTCCGAAAAATTAGACAAGGTAACAATTGGAAGTGCATGAACGGTAATATTACTTTGCGCTGTTGCTGTACAGTTATTATTATCCGTGTATGAATAAGTGATTGGTGTAGTTCCCGCAGTTATGGGCGCAAATTGATTGGAGGAAACATTCGCGCCTGAGTAAGTTCCCCCACTTGGAAGTCCACCTGTCAAAACTACATTTGGTCCATTTTGACAAACGCTTGATAAAGCACCCAATGTAACACTTGGCAGCACATGAATAGTAAGAGCTTTTGTAACTGTTTTTGTACATCCAGCTAGATTGGTAACTGTATAAACTACGGATATTGTTCCAGCATTCGCAGCAGAAACAAGTCCATTGGAGGAAATACTTGCGTTTTGCAGAGAAGTCAACGACCAAACACCACCCGATGTAGAACAAGCCATTTGTAAGGTATTTCCAGCACATAAGGATGAACCACCCGTAATCGCTGCAACAGTTGGCAAAGCATTGACTGTAATTGCATTTGTTTGGGATGAACTATTCGATCCTGCTGCGTTGGTTACTGTTAAACTCACATTATACGTACCTGCTGTATTGTACGTAACTGTTGGATTTGCCTGCGTAGAAGTTGAAGGTGTGCCTCCAGGAAATGACCACGAATAGGAACTTGGATTGCCTGTCGAGGTACTTGTATAATTCACAGTAGAACCAACACAAACACTATTTGTTGAGCTTGTAAACGAAGCCACAGGTGCTTGAGCATTTATTGTTGCCAACCAAATGGTAATGTTCATGATAAGTTTTTGATGATTCCCATTCACATCACCTGTATAGCCATTGTACAAAACATCGTTGGGATCACCTGTTCCATCATCTGTTGGTGAACTGTCTCCAATTGCTGCTATTTTTCCTTGTCCAAGTCTTGCATACGCACATAGAACATTTGAATTTCCAGGCGTTGTACCCGACTTGAAAACAACCGCTTTAACGGAACTGTTTTGTGCTGGATTAATGGTCATCGTAGTTCCATTGGACCATTTGACTTGTGTGACATTTCCAGCGGGTCCGTGAATGATACTATCCGTAGCTAAAGCAGAAATAGTTGAACTTGTTTGCGAAATATCAACTAAATCAAAAGTAATTCCACTAGCATTATTCGCCACGCCATTATTCGTTAAAAAGTCGTTCCAAATAACAGGAGAATCATCACCATCGTTGTTTCGATCGCTAATCGTATGGTCTGAAATCATAAATAAGCCGCCACCATTCATTACAAAATTCATCATTGCCGTTTTTTCTGACGCAGTAAATAAAATGTTTGGCTCATCAATAATAAAGACTTTGTAATTGGATAAATCTTGTGGATTAGCACTATTTCCATAGGTTATCGAACCATTGTAAGGAAGGGTTTCGACTACATATCCTTTTTTTACACAATCAATGGCCCAGTTAGATAATCCACCTTGCCAGTACGTTTCGGCAGTGGATGCTGTGATGTTGCTTTGTGCAAGAGTAGGGTAGCGTTGCGGATTCGATTCGTCATAGTTTGCACTCACAAGCGGGCCGGGATACCAATCTAGATTTTGAAGGTCAGAATCGATTACCCAATCCGCGTTTGTTGCTGATTCGGCTTTCGTTGCATCAAAAAGAATTTTAATTTGCGAAAACCCATTTAGGACAAAAAACAACTGAATGGTAAGGAAATAGTATTTTCTCATAGTGTACAAAGACGAAGGAAACTTCAATTGCGTTGAAAAAATGCCGAATTAGAAATGAATCCTAAAATGGTTTTAGATTTTGACAACATTAAATTCGACTAAAAGGAATTATTCTCCTTTCATTATGCGTTCATGTGATAGCACAATGATAGTTTTATGATAAATGAATTCAGTTCAAAAAGGTGTATTGTTCTCTTTTTTCCATTAAACGCTGCGCATTATTGACACCTTTTTTACGAGTGTAAATAATAGTATTGCCTTTTGTTTCAGGAAATACGCTGATTGTAAAAAGAAGCATTTTCATTTAAATTTGCTGTACTAACTAAGGAATATGATATTTTCCCAACTAAATGAAACAAAAGAGTTAACAAAAGAACAACTTGATTTTTATCAAAAAAATGAGTTTATCAAGATAAAATCTGTTTTTTCAGCGGAAATTATTTCTCATTTCAATAAGGTAATTTCAAAGATAGTTTCCGAAACACAAAAATTTTCTACACCAATTGAAGAGCGGACAACATACGGTAGGGCATTTTTGCAATTATTTAATTTATGGACGATGGATTCGGAAATCAAGCAATTGGTTTTTAGCAAGCGTCTTGCAAAAATTGCTGCCGATTTGATGCGTGTTGATGGTGTTAGATTGTATCACGATCAAGCATTGTTTAAAGAAAGTGGAGGTGGAATTACCCCTTGGCACGCAGATCAACATTATTGGCCATTGTCTTCCAACAAATCAATTACCGCTTGGATTCCTTTACAAGAAACTCCACTAGAAATGGGTCCCCTGGAATTTAGCGCTGGCAGCCATAAAATATGTACAGGGAGAGAATTATCTATTAGCGACGAAAGTGAAACATTTATAGATAAAAACTTAAAAATCAATGATCTACCTCACATAATAGAACCATTTGATTTAGGAGAAGTTAGCTTTCACTCGGGATGGGTTTTTCATAGGGCGGGTGCAAATTCCAGTAATTCTATCCGAAAGGTGATGACAGTTATTTACATGGATAAAGAAATGAGATTGAAAGAACCAGAAAACAGAGGACAAGAAAACGATTGGAAAACATGGTGCTCAGGGGTTGAAATAGGTGAAATCGTAAATTCACCGTTAAATCCAATTCTGTTTGAAAAGACGATTGTTTCAAGCTATAAATGAGCTTAAAATTTATCTTATTTATTACAGTTAAAAAGTCACTCCAAATAACAGGAGAATCAACACATCGTTGGTTAGATCGCTATTCGTATGGTCTGAAAATCATAAATAAGCCGCCACTATTCATGACAAAATTCATCATTGCCGTTTTTTCCGATGCAGTAAATAAAATGTTTGGCTCATCAACGATAAAGACTTTGTAATTGGATAAATCTTGTGGATTAGCACTGTTTCCATAAGTAATTGAACCATTGTAAGGCAGTGTTTCCACCACATATCCTTTTTTCACACATTCAATTGCCCAATTGGATAAACCTCCTTGCCAATATGTTTCCGCAGTTGTAGCAGTGATGTTACTTTGTGAAGGAGTAGGATAGCGTTGCGGATTCGATTCACTATAGCTCGAATTAATGATAGGACCAGGATACCAGTCTTAATTCTGAAGATCAGAATCAATTACCCAATCTGCATTTGTAGCAGATTCGGCTTTACTTGCATCAAAAAGAATTTTTATTGCGAAAACCCACTTAAGGCAAAAAACAACAGAATGATAAGGAAGAAATATTTTCTCATAGAGAAAAAAGACGAAGGAAACAGACAATTCGTTGGTGAGAAGGGTTAGAGAGATTATATCTTATTAAAATATTTAGTTAATACTCTTCATCGCTTCATAAACTTTCCATGCAGCTTCTTGCCTGAAAAAAGTTGGATGCTATATAAAATAGACTCTTTTAGATGCCTGCTTTTATTGGTTATATTTTTTGAAAGTGAAAAAATCATACAAATCGAAAGTTAATATTTCAATTTGCACAAAAACTAACTCAATCTAATCCCTAACTCCTTCAATTGTTTTTCATCTAAAGGAGAAGGAGCATCAATCATCGTGTCTCGACCGCTGTTGTTTTTTGGGAAGGCAATAAAATCACGAATCGACTCCGAACCGCTCATGGTTGCCACCAAACGATCTAATCCGAAAGCCAAACCTCCATGTGGTGGTGCACCATATTCAAAGGCATTCATTAAGAACCCAAATTGTGCCTGCGCCTCTTCTTTCGTGAAACCTAACAAATCAAACATTTGTGATTGCAACGTTCGATCATGAATACGAATGGAACCTCCGCCTAACTCAACGCCGTTCATAGCCAAGTCATACGCATTGGCTCGAACTTTTCCTGGATCAGTGCTCAACAATTCAAAATCCTCAGGTTTTGGAGAGGTAAACGGATGGTGCATAGCATGGTAACGCTCATTTTCTTCGTCCCAATCTAAAAGCGGAAAATCCAATACCCACAAAGGTTTGAATTCGTTTGGATTACGTAAGCCTAATGTGTTTCCAAGATGTAAACGCAATTCATTCAATTGTTTGCGTGTTTTATTGGTTTCTCCTGAAAGTAACAACAACAAGTCTCCCGGCTGCATATTGGCTTTTTCTGCCCACACTTTCAAATCCGCTTCTGAATAAAATTTATCTACGGAAGATTTGAACGTCCCATCTGCGTTATAGCGCAAATAAACCATTCCTTTTGCACCAATTTGAGGACGTTTTACCCATTCTGTTAATTCATCAATTTGCTTGCGGGTAAAGTCAGCACATTTGCTTGCATTAATTCCCAATACAATTTCAGAGCTGTCAAAAACCACAAAGTCTTTTCCTTGCGCTTCATTCGTTAAATCAACGAACTCCATTCCAAAACGGATATCCGGTTTATCTGAACCGTATTTTTCCATCGCTTCCGCATACGTCATTCTTGGGAAAGCTCCTTCCAATTCAACACCACGAACGGTTTTGAATAAGTGTTTAATTAATCCTTCGAATGTATTCAAAACGTCTTCTTGCTCCACAAAAGCCATTTCGCAATCGATTTGTGTAAACTCAGGTTGACGATCCGCACGTAAATCTTCATCGCGGAAACATTTTACAATTTGGTAGTAGCGGTCAAAACCGGAAACCATCAATAACTGCTTGAACGTTTGCGGTGATTGCGGTAAAGCGTAAAATTGTCCTTCGTTCATACGGCTAGGCACAACGAAATCGCGTGCACCTTCTGGCGTAGATTTGATTAAGACAGGTGTTTCAACGTCCATAAAGTTTTGAGAATCCAAATATTTTCTCGTCTCCAACGCTACTTTATTGCGTAAAATCAGTTTTTGTTGTACCGGCGTTCTGCGTAAATCCAAGTAACGATATTGCATGCGTAGCTCATCGCCTCCGTCAGTTTCATCTTCGATGGTAAAAGGTGGTAATTTCGCGGCATTCAGGATTTTTAAATCCGTCACGTTGATTTCGATTTCGCCTGTTGCCAAGTTTTTATTTTTGCTACTGCGTTCGATTACAATTCCAGTTGCCTGAATCACAAATTCACGACCTAATTTTCGAGCTTGTTCGCACAAATCTGCATTCACTTCCATGTTGAAAGCTAACTGAGTGATGCCATAGCGATCACGTAAATCGGTAAATGTCATTCCACCTAAATCACGTGAACGTTGCACCCAACCGGCAAGGGTTACTTCTGTTCCAACATGTTCTAATCTTAATTCACCACAAGTGTGCGTACGATACATAAGCCAAAAATTTGAGGTGCAAAAGTAAGAAACTTATGGGCTAGTTTCAAGGAAAGGGTTTGTTATTTGATTGACCCATGCTCCGAAGAATTTGCAATCCTGTGGAATTTAGCACTCAGCTTTTCAAAATCCTTGCTTTGCCTAATTTGTAGCTTTTATAGAAGGAATGCAAATTCTTCGAGCTAGTTTTAAGGATTTCAACCGGTCACAATTTGTGACCAGTTCAGTAGTTTCATTTTTGTTTAATGTGAATGAAATTGTCTCAGTAAATCATTCTTTATTTCGCTTGACAGCTTGATTCAAGACTTTTGTTGGAATGCCATTAAGCAAAGCTAAACCCCTGTCTAGCATCACTTGAATTCCCCGGATAGTAAAGATTTTTGCTTGTAAATCATCTTTTGAAATTAACTCCATTTTTGCCTGATTTCATTTTAAGTTAGTTAGAAAGAGGAGTTTTCACAAGAAAAAAAAGTTATTAATTCCTTGAGAAGCAGAATGAATGAAGATAATTTCTACTTCAATTTACCCACAAAAACGCTTTCTCCGTCAATCCGAACGGGACGTTTTAAAAAGGTATATTCTTCTAAAATGAGACGTCTAAAGTCTGCCTCTGAAAGGTTTTGGTCTTTCAAACCTAGTGTTTTGTATTTGATGGCTCTTTTCGAAAAAAGTGCTTCATAGCTGCCTGTTTTGCTTTGCACAAAATCTAAGGTTTCGCTGTCAATGTTATTGATTTTGATGTCAATCAACTCATAAGCTGAGAAGTCACCAAATTCTTTGAGCAACTTGCGACAAGTATCACAGCTGCTCAAAAAATAAATGCGTTTCATTCAGGTGAATTAACAGAATTCGTCGTAGGCAGCAGCTAAGTTTTGTGCGATTAAAGCTGCACTTGCTCCTTCTATGTGGTGTCTTTCTAAGAAATGAACCAATTTACCATCCTTGAAAAGTGCAATTGAAGGAGAAGTTGGAGGATAAGGTAAGAAGTATTTACGAGCTTGAGCAACTGCTTCTCCATCAACTCCGGCGAAAACCGTTGTTAATTTGTTCGGCTTTTTGTCGTGTTGAATCGACAATTTCACACCTGGACGCATATTTCCTGCAGCGCATCCGCAAACGGAATTAACCACAACTAACAATGTTCCATCTGTATTTTTGATAGTGTTATCAACGGCCTCTGCTGTCAATAATTCTTCGAAACCGACGCTTGTCAAATCTGCTTTCATCGGTTGTACTATTTCTGCTGGATACATAGATTTTAATTTTTTACAAAATTACAATTCCCTTTGTTTTCAGTTCTTGTTTTGTGTTAAATCTTGACAATTTGAATGATTCTATGCTTATGATTGCAAATGATTTTGGTCTTAATTTGAACATACATTAACCAAATGTTATCTTTTTTCAATTAGTAATTAATACAACCTTAACTTTTTCTTAATTCTTCTATTAATTCATGATAGTTCCTTTGTGGCTTAATTGCTAAGAATATGAAAACGATTTATTATTTTCCATTGTTATTGATAAATCTATTGACCTTTAGCTTGTTTTCTCAAGATGCAAGTGTCAATGGAAAAATTACTGATGCTGCCAACGGAGAAGCCATTTTTGGAGCAAAAGTAATGATTCAAGGAACTGTAAAAGGATGTCTTTCTGATTTAAATGGTGAGTATAATTTGACAGGTTTGGCACCAGGCACCTACACTTTAGAAATTCGCGCAGTATCCTACAATAACAAAGTGCTGACGGATGTAAAAGTATCATCCAATGAATCTAAAACGATAAACTTAAATTTGGAGTCTGTTGTAAAATCCTTGGGCCCAATTACTGTAACCAAAACAATTAATAAAGAATCATCAGGAAGCTTATTACAAATCCAACGCAATAGCTTGGTCGTTTTAGATGGAATCCCTGCTGAATTAATCAAAAAATCTCCTGATAAAACGGTGGGTGATGCATTGAAAAGAGTAAGTGGGGCAAGTATTCAAGACAATAAATTTGCTGTTATTCGCGGATTGAACGATCGATACAATGCTGCGTATTTGAATGGTGCGCCACTTCCAAGTTCTGAAGGAGATAGGAAAGCGTTTGCTTTTGATATTTTCCCGGTAAACATGTTGGATAATTTGACGATTGTTAAAACAGCTTCTCCTGACCTACCTGGGGAATTCGCAGGAGGAATCATTCAAGTTAAAACGAAAGATATCCCAGTTGAGAATTTTCAATCGTTAACAATTGGTGCTGGATATAATTCACTTGCCACTTTCAAAAATGCTACCCATGGTGAAACAGGTAAGTTGGATTGGCTAGGGATTTCAGATAAAACTAGAGCCTTTCCGTCTTCCATTCCAAGTGTAAACGATTATCCAAGTTTGATCAGTCAACAAGCTGATTTGGCTAAAACGTTCTCCTATAATTGGAAATTAAGCGATTATACTTTTATGCCAAATATGAATTTACAATATGCTGCTGGTATCCGCAAAACGATTTCTGAAGAACGTGAATTTGGTTTTATTGGTTCACTTTCATACAACAGAACAAACATTTACCAAGAAACAATTCGCCGTTCTTATACAGATAATGCTGCTGGCGGCACAGGTGCTTCACAATTAGAAACTGATTATTTAGATAAAGCCTATATTAATCAAACATTAGCCGGAGCAATGGCTAATTTCGCATTTAAGTTGAACAATGCTAATACATTTAGTTTGAAAAACTTATACAGCATAAATTCAGATTATCGTTTAATTAATCGTACAGGAGAGGTGAATCCAGAGGAGAGTAATCCGACTTTGTTACGTTCGAACGCAAATTGGTTTACGACTAATCAAATTTATGCAGGTCAGTTGAATGGGAACCATGTTTTTGTAAATGGAAAATTTAAAATCGATTGGTCTACTGCCTTAAGTACTATTCAGCGAACAATACCAAATTTACGTCGTTCAATATACACACGTTTGAAAAATATAAATGATCCTAATGACCCTAATCCGTATGATACAACGTGGGTGGCAAATATCTCTCAATCCAATGTTGGACCTGACTATGGAGGAGGTATGTTTTTCTCTTCTAATAATGAAAAAATCTACAGTGCAAAGTTAAATGGAACATATGCGATGAAATGGGGTGAAGTAAAAACAGATATTAAAGCAGGTGTTTTCACACAATTTAGAAACAGAGATTTTTCAGCACGTCAATTGGGTTATACAAAATATGGAGTTTCAGGAGGAAGTGTGAACTTTGACAATAATTTATTATATCTACCTGAGGATTCAATTTTCTTGCCAGAGCACATGGGATTAATGTCAAACGGCTTGGGTGGATTTAAATTATCTGAAGGAACAAAAGCGTCGGATAGCTATAAAGCTTCTTCCAATTTATACGCGGGTTATCTTTCATTCTATAACGCATTTAATCATTTGAAATTGCTATATGGTGTTCGCATCGAGGATTTTACGCAGAAACTAGATGCATTAAAAGCCGATAAAACAGAACTCCATGTTTTACAACACAATTTAGACTTTCTACCATCTGTAAATTTGATTTACAGCATAAATGATAAACACAACATTCGCTTAAGCGGCTCTCAAACTTTGAACAGACCTGAATATCGTGAGTTGGCACCTTTTGCTTTCTATGATTTCAGCACGCAATTCGTTTTATCTGGAAACGACAGTTTGAAAAGAGCCAAAATCACTAACGCAGATTTGCGCTATGAGTTTTATCCTGGAAATGGTCAGTTGCTTTCAGCTACCTTGTTTTTTAAACATTTCAACAACCCAATTGAGCAAATTGCAAGACCAGATGTACTGAATGAAATTACTTATAAAAATGTTCCTACAGCAACCAATTTTGGAATTGAATTAGAAGCAAAAACTACTTTAGGGAATTTATTTTTTGCCGATTCAGCTTCTTGGCTACGCCAGTTTCAAGTATTTACCAACTTAGGTTTGATTCGTTCAAAAGTGGATGTATCACAAAACGTTGGAACACCTTATGCGAGTCGTCCGTTACAAGGTCAATCACCGTATGTGTTCAATTTTGGAATGACTTATCAAACAAAAGCAGACTTATCCTTCACGGCGAATATCAATAAAGTAGGACCACGTATTTATGTCTTGGGAAGTGTGCTTCAGCCAGATATTTGGGAGAAAAGTAGAACTTTTTTAGATTTACAAGTCGCTAAGCAATTCTTGAATAAGAAACTAGAATTAAAGTTGAACTGTCAAAATGTACTTGCTCAGAAATTAATTTTTTATCAAAACAATTATGGTTCCGCAGATAATCGAGGAGGTTTCACAAAATTCACAGACTTCTTATTCTTGGGTGATAAATCGGGTGAAAATCGATACACTACAAAAACGGATGATTTGGTTTGGTCAACTCGATTTGCTCCCACTTTCTCGTTCACGCTCACATATAAATTTTAGCCATAACAATTTCTTTACATTTTTAACATTGGCTTAAACATTACTTAGTCCAATATTAGTATTATCCTAATAATAAAATCAAGTCTTAACAAGACTTTTGTCACAACTAAAATTATGTATACAATGAAAAAAATTACCTTTCTTCCGATGATGCTCTTAACAGGAGCTATGGCATTCGGACAAAGTTTTTTTGTACCAACGAATTATCGTGGTGCATTTGCGCCGGCGCCGGTTAGTCAGTGGACAGATAACTGGACAAATTGGGATCCGCAAAACACCAATTATGGTACTTCCAATGTTACGGTTACAACTTCAATCACAACAAATACTACTTGGACTTCTAACAACGTTTACTTGTTGCAAGGTCAGATTTATGTGAAAAACGGTGCAACTTTAACAATTCAGCCTGGAACAATTATCATGGGTGATAAAGCAACGGCAGGTTCAGGCTTGTTTGTTACACAAGGTTCAAAATTAGTTGCTGATGGAACAGTCAACAATCCAATTATTTTTACATCAAACCAACCAGCTGGACAACGCGCTATTGGCGATTGGGGAGGTGTGATTTTAATGGGTAAAGCTAGCAATAATAATGCAGGTGGAATTGCCAATATTGAAGGTATTGCTCCAAATCCAGATACACAATATGGCGGTGGAACAAATCCTGATGACAATGATAATTCAGGCACTTTACGTTATGTTCGCATTGAATTTGGAGGTTATGTATATCAGCCAAACAAAGAGATCAATGGTTTAACTTTTGGTGCTGTAGGACGTGGAACAACTATCGATTATGTTCAAGTATCTTTCTCGAATGATGATGCTTACGAATGGTTCGGAGGAACAGTAAATTGCCGTCACTTAGTTTCTTACAGAAATTTAGATGATGATTTTGATACGGATAATGGTTTTTCAGGACATGTTCAATTTGGAGTGGCTATCCGTGACCCGCAAATCGCTGACAATCCATCGGTTTCAACTTCAGAAGGATTCGAATCAGATAACGATCCAAACGGAACAACAGCAACACCTCAAACTTCTGCAGTATTCTCTAACATGACGTATGTTGGTCCTCTTCGAGGCAATACAAGTGCTAGTGTAGCAAGTGGGTTTAGAAGAGGTGCACGTATTCGTAGAAATTCTGCTTTAAAAATTTACAATACAATCTTTATGGACGGCCTACGTGGAATTCATATTGATGGTACAGCATGCGAGGCAAATGCCACAAATGGTGTATTAAAATACCAAAACAATGTAGTAGCAGGTTATTTAACTAATTATTCAGTTGAAAGAAATGCTACAAGTACTTTTAATATTGCTGGTTGGTTCGGAGCAAATTACAACGATTCTTTGGCATCTTCAGCTAATATTTTGATTGATCCATACGGAAATAACTTTCAAAATCCAGACCTACGTCCAGCAGCAAGTTCTGTGGCTTTAACAAATTATTCTTTTGCTGATGCCGGAATTAGTTCAACGGTTATTGGTGCGGTACAAACTACTCAATCTATTTCTTACTGTGTTGGTCAAACTGCTTCAGCTCTAGCTGCTACGGGCAATTCAGATTGTACAATAAAATGGTATGAAAACGCAAACGGAGGTTCACCAATCGCAACTCCAACGCCTTCAACAACAGCTGAAGGAACGTACGTATATTATGTTGCGCAACAAAATGCAGCAGGTTACGAAGGTCCTCGCACTATGGTAACTGTAACAGTAAATGCACTTCCTTCGGTTCCAACTATCAATGCAAGTGGTGCTACATCTTTCTGTACAGGTGGATCTGTTATTTTAACTTCTAGTGCTGCAAGTGGAAACCTTTGGTCAACAACTGCTTCAACTAATGCAATCACAGTTACAACTTCTGGTTCATATACTGTGACTGTAACAGATGCGAACGGATGTTCAAATACTTCAGCTGCAACAGTTGTAAACGTTAGTAGCTCTCCAGCACCAACAATCAATGCTTCTGCTACACAAGCTTGTTCAGGTGAAACCGTAACTTTGACAGCATCAACAGCAGACACTTACAATTGGTCTAATGGAGCAACAACGCAAGCAATTAGTGTTACAAATACTGGTTCATTCACTGTAACAACAACTAATTCTAATGCTTGTAATGGTGTAGGAACTTCTGCAGCAACTAACGTTACATTTACAACAAGTCCAACAGCTAATGCTGGATTTTCAACCAACGGAAATGTAGTTACATTTACGAACACTTCACAAAATGCAACAAGTTATTCTTGGGATTTTGGTGACTTCACGAACTCTTCCGCTGCAACGCCAGTTCACGCATTCGCTGTAAACGGAACATATACTGTTGTTTTGACAGCGTTGAATGGAAATTGCACAGATTCAACTGCATTAACGATTACTATTACAGCTGGAATAAATGAATTAGAAGGAGTTGAAGGAATAACTGTTTATCCAAATCCTGCTGCTGAAAAAGTAAACGTTTCTTTCACAAATACAAATGCATCAGTTGAAATCAAATTAGTTGATTTTACAGGTAGAACAGTGAATCAACAAGAGATTACAAATCAAGGAGCTGTATTGACAACTTTCGATACAACGAACTTGGCGAATGGCGCATACATGCTTCAATTTACAAGCAATGGAAGCACAAGCGTTGAGAAATTGATTATCAGAAAATAATTTTCACCAGGCTGTTGGTTCGAAAGAGCTGACAGCCTTTTTATGCTTTGTATGGAAAATTTAAAAGGACATTCGATACTAATTGTTGACGACGAACCGGATATCATAGAGTTTTTGAGTTACAATATTCGAAAAGAAGGATACAAAGTTTTTACGGCAACGAACGGAGAAGAAGCGGTTAAGCTTACGCAACAAATCAGCCCGTCTTTAATCTTGTTAGATGTAATGATGCCAAAGATGGATGGCATTGAAACCTGTCAAGTTATACGAAAAGATTTGAATTTATCACAACCCATTATTGCTTTTTTAACTTCACGTTCGGAGGATTATGCGCAGATTGCAGGTTTTGAAGCAGGTGCCGACGATTATATTTCAAAACCAATTCGTCCACGTTTATTAATCAGTAAAATAGAATCTTTGTTGCGACGTCTGGATAAAACAAGTCGCATTGAAATTGAAGGCAAAGATTCCAATTTAAAAATCGATCGTGAAAAGTTCATGATTGAATTGAATAATGTGGAAATGATTTTACCTAAAAAAGAGTTCGAATTACTTGAACTTTTAGCTAGTAGACCTGGAAAAGTATTTAACCGTGAACAAATTTTGGCTATTGTGTGGGGAAATGAAACGATTGTTGGGGAACGTACCATTGATGTTCACATTCGAAAATTGCGTGAAAAACTAGGAGATGATTATATTCGTACCATTAAAGGTGTAGGATATACATTCAAAGAAAAGTGAAAAACCCGCGACCAAGTATTTTAATTCTTTTAGGCAGTCTTACTATTGCTTTACTAAGCATTTTTTTAAATCTGGTAATACACCTATGGATTGAAGAGTTAAATACATATACCTTATTAATTATTCCAATTGTTACAGGTGTTTTCACTTTTTTATTATTTTATTTTCTTCTTAAAAACTTTATTTATAACCGCTTATCTCTGATTTATCGTTCCATTCAAAAAAGCTCAAAACCATCTGAAATCAATAGCCAATTCATTGACGCCATGTTGCAAAACGTAGAAAAAGAAGTAAAAACTTGGAAAGAAGACAAAAACACCGAAATCACTCGTTTGAGGGATCAAGATGCTTTTCGACGTGAATTCTTAGGTAATTTAGCACATGAATTAAAGACACCTGTTTTTTCAATACAAGGTTTTTTGTTAACGCTTTTAGACGGTGGTATGGACGATCCCGAAATCAGTCGTTCTTTTTTAGAGCGTGCAGCCAAAGCAACCGATCGAATGGCTTCTATTTTAGAAGATTTAGATGAAATCACAAAGCTAGAAGTAGAGGAATTAAAAATGCAATTCCGCTCATTTGATTTGATTGAATTAATAAATGAGATTTTCGAAGCTTTAGAAATCACAGCCGAAGCAAAAAAAATAAAATTGCACTTTAATAAATTTTATTCTCCAATTTACGTGACTGCCGATCGATCTAAGATAGGTCAGGTTTTTACAAATCTTCTTAGTAACTCTATTTTTTATGGGAATGAAAATGGAGAAACTATTGTTAGTATAATCGTTTTTGATAATCTGGTCACAATAGATGTAAGCGACAACGGGCCTGGTATTGATGAAAAACACCATTCTCGTTTATTTGAACGTTTTTATCGTGTAGAAAAAAGCCGCAATAGGAACGAAGGTGGTTCAGGTTTAGGTTTGGCCATTGTAAAACATATCTTAGAATCACATGGGCAGCACATTTCAGTGCGTAGCAAACCTGGCCAAGGTAGTACGTTCTCTTTTAGTTTGGATAAAAGCCAAAGTGCGGGTCCAGTTAGTTCAAGAGGCATTCCTCTTAAATAGATTTTACATAAAGTTAGTACAACACTTCGTTTTTTGATTTCTTTTTGTTAGTTTCAGTCTTCAATTACGAAACTGCTAAGTAATCAATTATGAAAATACTTAAAATTCAAGCTTTGCGTGGTCCAAATCTTTGGAGCATAACGCGCAAAAAATTAATTCAAATGCGTCTTGACTTAGAGGAATTGGAAGAAAAACCTACCAATTTAATTCCTGGATTTCGCGAACGCATTGAAGCTCTTTTGCCAACTATGATTGAACACCGTTGTTCGGAAGAGGAAAGAGGTGGTTTTTTCTCTCGTATTGACCGAGGGACGTGGATGGGACATGTTATTGAGCACATTGCATTGGAAATTCAAACCCTCGCTGGAATGGATGTTGGATTTGGTCGTACACGCGAAACAAAAACCCCAGGTGTTTATAATGTAGTTTTTAATTATATCGAAGAAAAAGTAGGTATGTATGCGGCTGAGGCTTCCGTTCGTATTGCTGAAGCTTTAATTGCCGGAACTGAATATGATTTGAATGCTGACATTCGTAAAATGCGCGAAATACGCGAAGATGTACGTCTTGGACCAAGTACTGGAAGTATCGTTGATGAGGCAGTAGCACGTGATATACCATGGATTCGTTTAGGCACAAATTCCTTGATTCAGTTAGGATATGGTGTTAATCAGATGCGTTTTCAAGCAACTATTACTTGTAAAACGAGCAATATTGCAGTCGACATTGCGTGTAACAAAGAACAAACCAAACGTATGTTAGATGCTGCTTCCATTCCAGTAGCAAAGGGTTCCATTTGTGTCGACGAAGAAGACTTAGAAGCAACCATTAAATCAATTGGATATCCTATTGTTATCAAGCCATTAGATGGAAATCACGGAAAAGGAGCTTCTATAAATGTGACCAATTGGGAAGACGCAAAAGAAGGATTAGCTTACGCAAAAAAATACTCGCGACGTGTTATTGTTGAACGGTTTATCACTGGTTACGATTTCCGTGTTTTGGTGATTGATAATAAAGTGATTGCAGCGGCTCAGCGTGTTCCAGCAAATATAGTTGGTAATGGAGTTGACACTATTGAAAAATTAATTGAAAATACCAACAAAGACCCACGAAGAGGTTACGGACATGAGAATGTATTAACCGAAATAGATGTTGATCGCAATACAGAAGAATTGTTGGAAAAGAGGGGGTACACACTTCAAAGCGTTCCAGCAAAGGATGAAATTGTCTACCTGAAATCGACAGCTAATTTAAGTACAGGAGGGACATCTATCGATGTTACAGATTTAATGCACCCTGAAAATATATTTATGGCGGAACGCATTTCACGTGTCATTGGTTTAGATGTTTGTGGGATTGATATCATGGCTCCAAATTTAACAGAACCGCTTAAAGAAAATGATGGTGTGATATTGGAAGTAAATGCTGCTCCAGGTTTTCGTATGCACCTAGCCCCATCAGAAGGCTTGCCAAGAAATGTAGCTGCTCCAGTAATAGATATGTTGTATCCTCCGGGAAAACCGTCTCGTATTCCAATTATTGCTGTTACGGGTACAAATGGAAAAACGACAACAACCCGTTTGTTAGCACATATTGTCAAAAACAATGGATACCGTGTTGGATTTACAACTTCCGATGGAATTTATGTTCAAAATCACTTATTGGAAAAAGGAGATACGACTGGACCTATTAGCGCAGAATACATTTTAAAAGACCCAACGGTAGAATTCGCTGTTTTGGAAACGGCACGTGGCGGAATTTTACGCTCTGGTCTGGGTTTCAGTCGTTGTGATATCGGAGTAATTACCAATATACAAGAAGATCATTTAGGTCTAAATGATATTCATGACCTAAAAGATTTGGCGCGCGTAAAATCGGTTGTTGTTGAGAGTATTAAGAAAGAGGGTTGGGCCGTGTTAAATGGTGAAGACGAGAATTGTTTGGAGATTGCAAAAAACTTACGCTGCAATGTAGCTTTATTTAGTATGGATGAGAATGTTCCTGCCATTGTTGAGCATTGCAAAAAAGGTGGAATTGCAGCCATTTATGAGAATGGATTTATCACAATTAAGAAAGGCGATTGGAAATTCCGTGTAGAACGTGCTAACCCAATTCCGTTAACGATGAACGGAAAAGCGCGATTCATGATTGCAAATGTGCTAGCAGCTACTTTGGCTGCTTATTTATATGGATTCAAAACGGAAGACATTAAATTGTCATTGACTACTTTCCTTCCCGGTGCGGCACAAACGCCAGGAAGAATGAATATTTTCGAATTTGCTAAGTTCAAAGTAATGATTGACTTTGCGCACAATCCAAATGGCTATCGCGCGATTGAAGACTTTATGAAAAATATCGAAGCTAGTCGCAAAATTGGTATCATTTCAGGAGTAGGTGACCGCCGCGACGAGGATATCAGAGAATGTGCCCGCATTGCAGCCCGCATGTTTGACCACATTGTCATCCGACAAGAAAAACACTTGCGCGGTAGAACAGAGCAAGAAATCATTAATTTGATTTTGGAAGGAATTGAAGCATCAAATACAGCAACAACATACGAAGTGGTCACTCTTGAAACGGAAGCTATTCGTCATGCGATTTCATTGGCACAAGATGGTACTTTTATCGTTGCCTTGAGTGATGTGATTGATAACGCAATTGATATCGTTCAATCGTATCTAGATGCCGAAATTGAAAACGGTGTAATAGTATAATTTTCTTTGAATGATTTGATTTTCATTGCAAACATTTACAGAAAAAGTATAGAAACTTCCTCTACCAAAAATCGGTTAATTAAGTGACTAAACTACCTTATTTGAGATCCTGCCTCTAAACTTTTTTCGGAAGTCATAAAACTTAAATCTCCTTTTTCATTTTCTACCATTAAAATCATTCCTTCCGAAACAATTCCACGGATTTTTCTAGGTGCTAAATTCAATAAAACTTGTACGGTTTTTCCAATGACTTCCTCCGGTTTATAATGTTCTGCAATGCCTGAAACGATGGTTCTTTCGTCTACACCTGTTTGTACAGTTAGCTTCAATAATTTGTCGGCTTTCTCTACTTTTTCTGCTGTTAAAATGGTTCCCAAACGAATGTCAAGTTTCGTGAAGTCATCAAATGAAATAGCTTCTTTAACAGGTGCAAATGACGTTTCAATCGTTTTTGTTGCTTGGAGTTTAGTTACTTCAACATCTACTAAAGAGTCTTCAATTTTTGAAAATAAAATCTCTGCTTGTCCTATCAAATGATTTTCGACTAGCAAGTTGCTTTTACCAAGATCCTCCCAATTATGCAAGGAAATGTTAAGCATACCCATCAACTTCTCGGCTGTTTCAGGTAAGAAAGGTGCAGTTGCCAATGCTAAATTAGCGGTGATTTGAAGTGCAATATTCATTACCGTTTGAACGCGAATCGAATCGTTTTTTACTACTTTCCAAGGTTCTTGATCAGCCAAATATTTATTTCCCAAACGAGCAATATTCATCATTTCTGCTTGTGCATCACGCAAACGATACGCATAAACCAATTGACTGATTTTGTCTTTTGATTGCTGCAAATCTGTTAAAACTTTTTTGTCTTCTTCTCGAAGTTCTCCAAGAGCAGGAACTTTCCCTTCGTAATACTTGTTGGTTAATACCACTGTACGATTCACGAAATTTCCATATATATCAGCTAACTCAGAGTTGACACGCGTTTGAAATTCCTTCCAAGTAAATTCAGAGTCTTTGCTTTCAGGTGCGATAGAAGTCAACACATATTTTAACTCATCAATACGTTCAGGATAAGCCTCAATAAATTCATGTAACCATACCGCCCAATTACGCGAAGTAGAAAATTTATCTCCCTCCAAGTTCAAAAATTCGTAAGCAGGAATATTGTCAGGAAGAATAAAGTCTCCATGATCTTTCAATAAAATAGGGAAAATAATCGCATGGAAAACGATATTGTCTTTACCAATGAAATGAATCAATTTACGGTCTTTAGCTTCTTCCTTGCACCAATAATCTTTCCAGTTTTTATTGTTGTCAAGCGCCCACTGTTTTGTCGCAGAAATATATCCAATAGGAGCGTCTAACCAAACGTAAAGTACTTTTCCTTCGGCATTTGGAAGCGGAACTTTTACACCCCAATCCAAGTCGCGCGTCATGGCACGTGGTCGTAAGCCGCCATTAATCCATGACATACATTGACCATTTACTTGATTACGCCAAGCTTTTGGATCGTGTTGTTGAACACCATCCAATTTACCAGTTTCAATCCATTCTTTGAGCCAGGTTTCGTGTTGGTCCATCGGTAAATACCAGTGTGATGTCGTTTTCAAAACGGGAGCTTTTCCACTTAATGTTGAAATAGGATTAATCAAATCCGTTGGACTTAAATCAGAGCCGCATTTCTCACATTGGTCACCGTAAGCGTTCGGATTGGTACATTTTGGACATTGTCCTGTTATATAACGATCGGCTAAAAATTGCTGAAAATCTTCATCGTAATATTGTTCAGACGTTTCTTCAATAAATTTTCTAGTATTATATAATTTTTTGAAGAATTCTTGCGAAGTTTCATGATGTATTGGGGCAGAAGTTCGGTGAAAAATATCAAATGAAATCTTGAATTTGGTGAAAGCATTTTTGATTATAAGATGGTATTTATCTACGATTTCTTGCGGATTAACACCTTCTTTTTTGGCACGCAAAGTTATCGCAGCACCGTGTTCATCACTACCACAAATAAAAACCACGTCGTGATGATTCATGCGTAAAAAACGAACAAAAATATCAGCTGGCAAATAAACACCTGCAACGTGTCCTAAATGAAGTGGTCCATTCGCATATGGAAGGGCCGCAGTTACGGTATATTTAGCTTTTTCCATTGATACAAAGATAGCAATAAAAAAGGGTCGACTTATGCCGACCCTTCCTCAAATATGTGCAGTGAATTATTTCTTAACTACGTTGAATTTAGCCGTTTGACCGTTTTCCAAAACTACATTGAAAATGTACATTCCAGCTTCGAGGTTAGCTGTACTAACTTCAGCTTTTCCGTTTACTAAGTTAATCGCATTTGAAACTGCAACTTTACCAGCTAGGTCTGAAACAGTTAAGGTAGCAGCACCTTCACCTTCGATAGAAACCGTTACTTTATCAGAAGCTGGATTAGGATATGCAGTTCCTGCAACTTCAGCGATTTCATTAATTCCGATATTGTTCGCATCCATAACTTTAACGATTACAGAGTTTGGATTATCAGAACCAAAACCTGTTGCGTAGTATGTACCATCACTTTCGTTTGGAGTTTGTGGTTGCAAGTACATATCAAGATTCATTGTATAATCCGTGCTTCCCTCATGTCCGAAGTAAACAGATGTATTTGATGTTTGAACACAAGCTAAATAACGTTGATTATTTTCTAAAACAACCGGTGAAGTAAATGCACCATAAAGCGTTGAATCTTGGAAATCACCAGGGAAATAATAGAAACTAGAAGCAACTTCTGTTAATGTATTAAATCCGAAGTTAGCATCGTTTAAGTCTGTAAATTGATCTTCCCATTTGTAGAGGAACAAAGCGATTTCCTCACCTGTTAAAGCAGCTGTTGTATTAGATGCAGCAAAATAAATTCCTTCAACTGCTATACGGCTAGCATTTGGGTCATTGATTACGTTACAAATAGAGAATGTTTGGTTGTTTGTACTTGGGCGATAATATTTAGATGGTGTAGCTAAACGCGTTTCAGGATCAATTTGAGCATAACCCATAAGAGAATCGCTAACAAAGAATGTAGATGTTAGCGTATTATCATTTGGATATTCATCTGTGCTATCCATCATAACGGCATAAGTCAAAGTATAAACTCCTGCAACGCG
>Ga0214923_10002178_pt1 | contig 26488 bp, 24 predicted proteins | sample LL1510_MetaG_FD_177993 | JGI IMG/M metagenome (GOLD analysis project Ga0214923, IMG submission 177993) | Freshwater microbial communities from Lake Lanier, Atlanta, Georgia, United States - LL-1510 | ecosystem: Environmental > Aquatic > Freshwater > Lake | place: USA: Georgia | collected...
CTGAACGCCACCTCATGAAATTCAATCGGTGGAGTGCTTGTAAGATGCACTGGGAGACAGTTTGATTCATCGACCAAGGGCTTCGTCTCAAAGAATTTTCTGACATATCCGTAGTCTTTAACTTCCTGTTCAAATTCTCCGAATGCCCACCCGAGACCACTCAGTGACGATGTCGCCATCTTCACGCTTGCAAAGATTGCCGCGAGCTGCATCAACGAGTACTTTCCCTCAACCACATTCGAGCCGAAGTACAGTCCGATGATTACAAAACCCACGGTGAGTATCGTTCCTACCACAAGCGACCAATTGCGTTCATAGAGCGCGAATTGTTTTACATTTGTGTCAAGCACTTGCGTGAGCATCTGATACCGCTCAAAGAACGGTTTGGTGAAGCGCAGGAGACGCACAAATGTATTGTCACTGGAGGTAAGGAAGTCACCAATCACCGATCGTTGACGCCTGATTTCCCATTCTTCTTCATCGAGCCATCGCCGACGCTCTGCCTCAAACCATTTTTCTGCGATTTCCGGAATGGCAAGCACGCTTGTGAGCAGTGCCAAGACCGGATCAAGAACCAGAAGAATGGCGCAACCAGCAACAAACGAAAGACTTTGGGCGCACAATCGAACAAACGTTTCCCACAGATGTGTGACTGCACGTGTACCCCTCCTGTCGAACATTGATTCAATTTCTTGAAACTCAGGATCGATAAGCCGCCCCAGGTCGAGTTTTGACAAGTGGCGAGCACGCTCCATGTCCAGTTGGGTTGAAAGTGCAGTTTCGAAAAGCTTGTGCCTTTCTTGACCCCACGCTCGCACCCCAAGCCCCATAACCATGTACAAGGCGTAAAGAGCAATACCAACACCAACCCATGCCCACGACATTTTTTGATTATTGAACCCCTGTTCAAAAATGTATGCTCCGCCAACGAAAAGACTAATGTCTTTCAGTGACTGTGCCATTCTCACGACTAGGTTCACATGCACTAGAAATGGGTCAATGGGGACGACCTTTCGATACGCGCTTAGAATTGCCTCTTTCCGTTGCGCAAAAAGCATTCGCATTTTCTCTTGCATCGTCGAGACTCCCTTTGTTTTCTCTCTTTTTTTACTACCATAAAAATTTACCTCTGTCAAAATTACATAGCAGTTCCAACACCATTCAACGTTTATAGAAACAACAGATTTCGATCCAAGTCATCCGAGTCAGTCCCACCCGCTTTGTGATTCAACGCTGCTTGGGTTGAAGCAAGGTGCACCATGCGCTTCCCCTGTTTTTGTTCTAATGTATCGAGGTGATGGTGAAGTGCTTGAAATTTTCGTGCACGAATTGTTTCGCCGAATAAATCTCCCTGCCCCGCACTCTCTGGTAGAAGCTCATGAAGCGTCACTCCCGTTGCGCGATAGAGCATCTTAGAGTCAAAGATTTCTGAAAAATACTTCTCAGCGAGTGCAATAAGAATCTCAGGAGCATTGGTGGAATGTGTCAGCGGGATAGTGTGCCTGTGGTAGGTAAATTGCTTGGTCTTGAGGTAGAGAGAAATCTTGCGTGGAATCAGTGCATAGTGACGCGCCTTTGCACAGGAATTCTCTATGTGTTTTGAAATCTGCGACAACAGGAACCTCTTATCGCTTGTTGCAGGATGAAATGAACGCGTTTTTTGAATGGAGGCATACACAGTCTTGAGTGATGGGTCAATTGGCATCACCGATTCAGTGTTGAGCTCGCGCCATATCATTTCATAGGGCTTGGTGAAAGAATCATGTACCCACGCATGTGGTTTTGCCGCAAAGTCCGCAGCAGTCTTAATTCCCTTCTTGTGTAACTTGACTGTAGTGTGTGGACCAATTCCCCACACCTTTTCTATCGGCACTTCTCTCAAAAAGTCGAGTCGGCTCTCGCTGGTAATCTCAGAGAGTCCGTGTGGCTTTTTCAACTTTGAAGCAACTTTTGCAAGCACTTTGGTCGGCGCTACACCGATAGAGACAGAAATGTCTAATTCTTTCTGAATCTCTTTCTGTATTTTTTTCGCAATATCGAAGTATGAAAGTTTTAGTGGTTTGTCCCATCCAGTGATGTCTGCAAAACACTCATCAATGCTGTACTCCTCCACGTCGTCGGTATACCGACGCACGATATCAAACATCTTTCCCGAGTACTGAACATACGATTTATAGTCCCCCGGCAGGATGCGCACCTGCGGAAATTCTCTTTTGATTTGAAATACGGGCATGCCGCGCGTGACACCGAGTGCTTTCGCTTCATACGACATTGCTGTTGCAATACCGCGCTCTTCCCCGGTTACAACTGGTAACCCTCGGAGCTTTGGATTCTTTGCTACTTCCACCCCTACAAAAAACGCATCCCCGTCCATGTGGAGGATTGCTTTTTCTTTTCTTGCATAGGGTTGCGCTATCACGCTTCTAGTATACGTCTGTATTTCTACCGGTGCATATGGTAGGTTTGTCCTCAGTCGCAACACGGAGGCTCACTATGCGTGCTCTTGCATTTATTGCTCATGGGTACATGCACCCGTAAGAGCTAAAATCTCTGCTCGACGAAACGAGACCTATCATCCGAAAAGGCCTCATACCTGATGGCCGCGAAATGGTTGTTGATGTCGACATCCTTACGAGAGAACGAGCGCTTCACGAAGTACACTTCTTTTCTGATCACATCGAACCATACATCTGGATCGACGGGCAAGACTATATTCTCAGACAGCGAACGGATATTGCAGAAAAATTGCACGTGGTGTGCGAGAATAGTATGTCGATACCTGCCAGTTTGAGCGCCTCGGAAAATTCAAAGTCAGCGTGACGCTCATTGCCGCGCCGATGGCACACACCTCCATTCGCGGCACAGATGAAAAGGTATGGGAAAAAGACCCTGGATGAGAAAAGCGAGTGCTGCTATACGCAGAACTCGCTTCATTTTGAGTCTCAAAACTCAAACAGGCTGTCTCGGAAATCAATAATCCGGTTTTGTTTGTCGACTTGTATTCCCTCTTTTCTATAGAGTGCCATGCGCTTTGCATGATAGCGCGGTGAAGTCCAAATTTTGCCGTCACTGTAGACAATGCGATGAAATGGAATCCGCGTCTCACCATTTTTATGGGCTTTCCCTAAAATATTCGTGATACTCTGCGATGCCATCGCGCCGCCTCCCGCGGCGCGAGCAAGTGCGCCATACGTAGTTACTTTGCCAGATGGAATGGAGAGCGCGAGTTTTACCACGCGTTCACTAAAGGTAACTTTCGGTATTGGTTTTGGCTTCTTACGTTCGGGGAAGAGGGTTGCCATGCATACCATACTACCGCGTTAGACAACGTACTCAAAAACAAGCAGGCAACTTCCCATATGGAAGTTGCCTGCAGCAATCAATTCTTCGGAGCCTGAAGATCGTTCATGAGTTTGAGTACCGATTCTTGCACCAACTTGGACAACTCTCGATGATCGAGTGCGCGACGCCACAGAAACCCAACGGTGTACACGGTATCGAACGTTGGCTCAATACCATAGTACTGCTTAAACTCCCGCAGGAACGGCGATGACGTACACGCCTGCTCGGTTTTTCCTTCTTCTGAAGTACATCTTGTCTTCAAGAGCCATTCGTTTCCTTTGTGCGCAAGAACAGGATCAAGTGGTTTTTCCAAGACTGGCTTGATGTGTTCCAAGATATCCAGAACCGCACCTTGTGCACCAGCTTCATACACCTGCTTGAGCACTCGGGCGCGAAATTGCGGCTCGAGCTGCGCGAACGTCACTGGATTGGCGATAAATGCCCGCAAAACCTGCCTTGCGAGGCGATTTCCGCTCGGATCCAGCCTTCGTTCTGTTGTGGCGAGCTGTTCTTGGCCAACGCGCCATACCGGTTCGGAATGTGCGACAGCGGCACGAACATCGGCCATGACGAGATAGTTGACGATTGAGACAGGGTCGCGAAAAATGTCCCAGGCATCAGTAAGTGCAGTTTGGTGTTCACTTTTCTCTCGCTGGAGTCGCTCGATCTGATCCTTCATTTCACTGATACACCTTTCAATCCTACTTGCATCACGGTCTTTCTCAAGACCGCCACAGAAACGATATTCTTGCTGCGCCCACGCAGGAGCTGCAACGACTAGTGACGACACGGCCAGAGTTAGTCGACGCATGGTCTTCTCCTTGGTTTGACCTGAAATACTATACTCATTACTATACAAAATGTCAATCACAACGCCCTCATTGTGCAGAGAGTGCCATATCACTGCGTAAACGCGCCCACTACTTTATATTTTCTTTTAATAATATCCCCTCCGATTACTTGCAGTAGTTTTGTGTCATCAGTCCCGGCAAGAAAATGATACCCGGCTCCTGGTTCGTAAAAAGATCTCCCGGGCGTCACGTCATACACATTTCCTTCAAAGGCAATGAGAATCGGGAGACTCGGGTCTGAGCCATCATATTGAGCAAGCGTCTGCATGTTAAAGGTAGTTGGGAGCGGCGCGATAGCCTTTGCTGGAGTGGATGTCGTCGCAGTTGATGTGCTCTGACTCGGGAGTATGGGCTTTGTTTTTTGAGTCACAGGCTTTTGCGTAACCGCAGGTAGGGTGCGCTCTGGCGCGCTTGTTGTGATCAGTTCCACATGCTGTTTTTGAGGTGCAGCAACCGGCTCAGGTATAGGAACGCCCGTAATCGCATACTCCATGTAGAGCCATAAAATAGTCGCAAAAAGAAGGATCGTAAGCGCGATGGTATTTTTTTGTTTCATTCTGATTATTATACGTCTTTACAAAAAAACAGCTCGCCTTCGCTCGCTTGTACCCGCCGCCTGCTGGCAAAGGCATACCACGCACTGCTGTGCTTTGGCACTTCTTCACTCGCGTTCAGTCGCTGCAGCTCGCCTTCTCTCGCTTGTTGCCGGACTTGGATTAGCCCTGCATAATTTTTGCCTCGTCAGGCAAAAATTTGCTCGGACCTGCCCTCGCGGTTGCGCGTACTCGCGCAACATCGCTCCGGGCTTCGAATCCAAGACGAAATGTGTTCAACACATTTCTTTCGGTGACTCTCGTCGTTACACTCCTCGTGTTGCCGGACTTGGATTCGAACCAAGATACTCGCCTCCAAAGGGCGATGTCCTACCATTAGACGATCCGGCAGCGTTTCAAACACTGACAATGATGCTCGATAATTGGCATAAAAACAAGGAGCCCGCCGTTCTCGTATTACTTTTTATAGCTTTTTGTTGCAACAAGACAAAGAAAGAATGGAAACTCTTTTCTCGCCTTGTCCTCTGCTCCCTGTCGCGGTCCCTTTTCACTTACTTTATGCGAAATCCATTCTTCAAAACCAGTGACGACAAAGCCCGCCTTTACGAGCGTCTTTATATACACTTGGAGTGGTCGGTGATACGACACCGTAGAGACTTCCTTATCTTTTCCTGGGTGCATTTCAATATCAGCGTGTGACTCTGACATGTACGCATCAAGCCGACGGTACTGTGTACGATGTTCATTGTCCCACCCCCACGAGCTGTGTTTAGGGATACGGAATGCAGGATGGTTAAGGACCGCTATGAATTGACCGCCTGGGGCAAGCACACGATAAGCCTCTGTCACCGCCGCAGGAAGATCGCGAATATTTTGAAGCGCCAAAACGCAGGTAGCCACTTCAAAACGATGCGCCGAAAATGGAAGTTTTTCTGCTGGTGCAACGGTGTACTGTCCATGCTCATTAGAGTATTTTTGTGCCTGTTCGATAAGCTCGGGCGCTATGTCCGCCCCATGAGCATCAAACCCATTTTTACCGAGCGCACGCGTAAAATAGCCCTGACCACAGGCGATATCAAGTGCTTTCTTTCCATTCCCTCGCCCGACAAGGCGCATAAGATTCGGCAAAATTACCTTTGCATGATAGGTATCTTCCTCTTGCAAATGCGCATCGTACCACTGCGCTACATGCCCCCACGTTGTTATTTTTTTGTTTGTCATATTTTTTTGCACATATCCACGACAGCGAGTTCAAGCGGCAGGTGTGGGAGCGCAGCAACTGCCATGGTTGCATAGGCTTCAAGCATAATTTTTATAGTCTCTGAGGTGACGGATGGGTTCTTTGAAAGCGTGTGTACAAGAGTGGTGTCAGCTTCGGAGAGTTCTCGAGATAGTTCGTCTGCAAGATCGGGTGCAAAACGCAGTAACAACACAACGCGCAGGCGCTGCAGAATAAGACGGCTAAAGATGCGTATATCGATATTGTTCTGCACTGCCTCGGTAATACACCGAAGAGCACGAGGCGCATCCTTTTCTGCAATTGCTTTGACAAATGAACGAACCAATTCCCCGCGAGGCGCGCCGGTAACCGACTCAACATGAGAGAGGGTCACTTTTGTCTCTTCGGCTACCGTGAGAACTTTTTGCAAAATAGATAACGCGTCACGAAATGACCCTTCTGCAAGGAGCGCTACCAATTCTGCGGCTGAACGCTCCATCGTATACTTTTCTTTTTTTGCAACCGCCACAATTGTGTCCGCAAGCATTTCTCGGGTTGGTTGCTTAAATGCATACACTTCGCAGCGCGAGCGAATCGTGTCGGGTACTTTATCGATTTCGGTCGTTGCAAGAATAAACAGTGCATGTGCGGGCGGCTCTTCCAGCGTTTTGAGAAGTGCATTCCACGCATCTTTGGTAAGCATGTGCGCCTCATCAACCAGATAGCACTTGTACGGAGATTCAAATGGCATGGCATACACGCCCTCGCGCAGTTCGCGAATATCATCAATACCGCGATTTGAAGCAGCATCCATTTCAATCATGTCTTTGTCGGTTACCCCAAGAGCACGGGCGAAAATACGCGCAACCGAGGTTTTCCCCGTTCCACGACCACCCGAAAAAAGATAGGCATGAGAAATCTTTTTTTTATGTATCGCCGACTCAAGCACCGAGACGATATGATCTTGTCCTTGCACTTCGTTAAAGACCGCGGGGCGGTACTCACGGTAGAGCGTTGTATATTTAGATTCGGGCTTTTTTGACATGGCAATAGTATAGCAGAGGGGCGTCTCGCGCAGTGAGACGCCCCTTATCTTTAGGCCCCATCCTCCGGCTCAAATAAGAGAAATCCCATAGAAAACAGGATGTAGCAATTGAGAAGTGCCGAGATAATAGCGCAGGTAAAGCCTGCTACAGGGCCGAAGTACGCAGTTACCCCGAGTGTGACGAAGATGCCGATCACGATCGCGAGCAAAAACTGAACAGCAGGCCGTCGTAGCTGTTTTCTGAGCATGCGTATACTCCTGGTTGCGGTTTCTTCTAAATGAAATTAAAGCATATTTTATGAAAAAGTAAATGAGCAAAAGCGGCGCTCTTTGGCGGTGCTTTTCACAGGGTACATGCTAATCATTAGGTGCGATGTGGTCCTACGCATTCAACGTCACGGTCAAGACCCAGCATTCCCCACGCTTTATGAAATGAAATTGCATACAGCGTGCTCCAGATACTCAACTCAAGTTCAGAGGCAATAGACGCTGCGCTTACTTTTTGTTGAGTGCTCTGCAAACGTGCGCATGCACCGAGCATTCGATCCAAGATTCACATATCTTCAAGAAAGCAGTGTTCAAACACGGCTGACTCCTCACGTTGGTGTTGAACTGCTCTGTACCATAGCACGCCGATACACGGTGTCATTCCTTCTTTCCACGCGCCTCAATCGCATCGGTGAGCACCAATCGCGCCTCAGAGACTGAATGTGTATCCATAAGCAGTGCGCGAAGTTCTCGTGCCCCGTCCCATCCTGAGATATACGCTTTGAAATGCTTTTTCATGGTTGCATAGTTGGTAATACCCGTAAGCTCTTTTTCAAAATAGTGCAGATGCTCATCAAGTGCGGTTATTCGCTCGTGCGGCGAGGCCGCGTATCCCGTAAAAAACCATGGGTTACCAAAAAGGCCACGACCCACCATAACCCCGTCGACTCCCGATTCGTATGCACGCGTTTTTGCATCGGAGAGCGAGGTAACATCTCCGTTTCCGATGATGCGCGTCTGAGAAGCGATTGCGTCGCGAAGCTCTACTACACGAGCGAGTCGCTCCCACCGCGCGGGTACGAGTGACATTTCTTTGCGAGTACGCGCATGCACCGTGAGCGCGGCAACGTTTTGCTTGAGAATGAGAGGAATCCACGTTTCAACCTCATCGACGTTGTAACCAAGGCGGGTTTTAACCGAGACGGGGATTGCGTTCCCCACTCCCTCCTTTGCCGCTGCGATAATCTCAGACGCCCTCTCGGGATTCTTGATATGCGCAGCACCTGCACCGCCCTTCTCGACTGATAAATCAGGACACCCCATGTTGATATCAAGACCATCAAAGCCGAGTTCGCGCACCACGGATGCGGCGGCCTTCATGCGCTCCGGTACTGCCGAAAAGAGCTGCGCAACAATTGGTCGTTCATCTTCAGAAAAGCGCAGTTTTGCTCGGAGCTTTTCGAGCCCGCTCCCCTGCGCAAGCACAAGACCATCTGCAGAGGTAAACTCAGTCCACATCACATGCGGCTTGCCGTGGAGTGCAAACATCCGACGAAAAGCGGCGTCGGTTACATCTTCAAGAGGCGCCTGAACAAAAAAGGGCCGCGGCAGTTGTTCCCACAATGATTGCATAGCGGCACTGTCTCGCTTTTATTCCTCGGTGTCAACGGCGGTACTCGTTGCGACAGGTTGCACAGAAGGGACTGCGGCACGCTGCTTGAAATAGACGCGATTTCCAAATCGGAGGTCTATATATTCAATGTTTCGTAAGCTCCGCATCGAGGGAGATGACAGCGCGAGTTCCAGATTACGTACCGTCATTTCGGGGGTTTCGTCAAAGGACGCCTTGATCGTAAAGTCATCACATACAACGTCAAACGCGTCTGCAGAAAAAATGATGCGGTCAGGTTGGTAGCGATACTTGGTGAGCAACACCAAAACTTCCTTTGCGCGAGAAAATCGAGCGGAGTCAATGGTTGAACCAAGGGGCACGGATGAATCTATCCCTCCCCAAAAACTATAGTTGGTTGCTATCGTATCAGCAGTGCTGTAGCGAGAGAAAATGAACCCTTGATCATCAATAAGGTAGCACTCGTGAATACTCTCACACCACCGAGCGTACGCCGTTCGCTCTGTCACCGTAACCTGCAACGCTTGTGCAAAAAGCGACGTGCGTGAGACGCTCACCTCTTTCAAGCGTGGTATGTTCGAACGAATGCTCTGAGCTATACGTTCTGGCGAGACAAGAAAAATATTACTTGGAGACAAAAAAGAGTACCCGGAATCATACACCGACGCTTCTGCTTGGGCACGCACAAGTCTCTCTGGTACCCGATCGCTTCCTGTGACGGCAACCGAGGTAACTGTGAGTGCAGGCAAGTACGAAATAATAGAGACGCACCCCACCAAAGAAACAAGCACGGTCGCAAACGATAAAACCAGAACCGTATGCTTGTGAATACGCTTACGATGAAGCGGCGAGGTCGAGCGCGTACGCGCAACAACCTTCTTCACCGGCAGCACACGAGGCTGCGGTTTTTTACCGCGTAGATCAATAACCTTTTTTCGCATCATTTTTCAGTATAACCGCTGCGTGGGCAGGCAACTTACCCCTTCTTGATAACTTCTTTGCCGAGGTACTGTTGCAGTACTTTTGGTACTTTGATCGAGCCATCTACCTGTTGATTGTTTTCGACTATCTGACAGAGGATGCGCGGCATTGCAAGCGCGGTATTGTTGAGTGAATGTACGAATTTAAGCGCGCCATCGGTATCGCGATAGCGGATGTTAAGGCGTCGCGCCTGAAAATCGTGGAAGTAGGACGACGAGTGGGTTTCGCGATAGCGCTTCTCTGACGGCATCCACGCTACAATGTCGTACTTTTTGACCTGTCCAAGACCGAGGTCTCCACCACAATTCACGACGACGTGATACGGCAACTCAAGCTCTTGCAAGAGTGCTTCTGAATTGGCAGTAAGCTCTTCGTGATGCTTTACCGATTCCTGATGCGACGCTTCACAGAGGACTACTTGTTCATATTTCACAAATTCGTGAATACGAAAAATGCCGCGAGTGTCTTTACCATGACTTCCTGCTTCGCGACGGAAGCAGGGAGAGAACGCAAAGAACTTAAGCGGGAGCTGCGATTTCTCTACCGTCTCATTCATGTAATACCCCATCGCTGCAACTTCTGCGGTGCCTGCTAAATATTCCCCATCTTGGGTTTTGTACAAATCTTCTTCACTCTGCGGTAAATAGCCAGTACCCATAAACGGTTCCTTGCGAACCATAGATGGAACAATCACGGGCTCAAAGCCTTCGCGATTCGTAAATCGGTCCTGAACAAAACGCTCGAGCGCCCACACCAATCGCGCTCCGTCACCTTTCAAGAAATACCCGCGAAAGCCAGCAACTTTGGTGCCGCGCTCATAATCAACCATGGCGTTATCGAGCAAGAGGTCAACGTGGTTTTTAATTGGGAATGTGAACTCTGGAATAACTCCCCATGTCTTCACTTCCATATTCTGCGCATCGCTCTCACCTTCCGGCACCGTCATATCGGGGATATTCGGTACCAAAACCATGAGTGCGCGCCACTCTTTCATCACTTCCGCGAGCGACTCTTCTTCAAGCCTCAGAGTTTCCTTCAGCGTCTGCATACGAGCAAGAATCCCCTGTTTCTCTTCGGGAGTCTTTGCTGTGACAATCATATTCGAAGCGTTGTTTTGCTCGGCACGCTTCTCATCGATAGAACCTTGCAGCTCACGGCGTTTGTCATCAATACTAAGAAGCCTATTAATGTCAACAACAAGGTGCTTTTTTTTTGTACCCGCAATAATAAGGTCTTTGTTTTCTCTGATAAACTTAATATCAAGCATAGAGAGAAGAATACCACTATGGAATCTGAACTCAAGCGTCTATCCCCATCTGACTTTCCTCTTCTTCTTTCTGAAATTCCTGATAAACCAAAGCAATTGTTCGTGCGCGGGACACTGCCGTCGTACGATAGCAAATGGATTGCGGTAGTGGGATCACGAGCGATTTCTCCGTATGGCAGACAAGTAATCCAACACCTCTTTCAGGGACTCCGCGGATATCCAATTGTCATCGTCTCGGGTCTTGCCTATGGCGTCGACGCGCTTGCACACAAAACCGCGCTTGAAATGGGACTCATCACCGTTGGTGTACCTGGGTCAGGGCTCGACTGGTCAGTACTCTACCCGCGCGCAAACGTCTCACTTACTCGAGAGATTATCGAAAAAGGAGGTGCACTTGTTTCTGAATTTGAACCAAAAATAAAAGCGGCAGATTATACGTTCCCGCAGCGTAACAGAATCATGGCGGGCCTCTGTCACGCCACACTCGTTATTGAGGCACAAGAAAAATCTGGCTCACTTATTACCGCGCGACTTACGACTGAGTACAATCGTGAACTCTTAGTAGTGCCAGGTTCAATCTTTAGTGATACGTCGCGCGGCACGCATCAGTTTTTAAAATTAGGAGCAACACCCATCACTGATGCCGCTGACATCTTAGACGCACTTGGTATAGAGAAAAAAGAGAATGATGAAAGGCGATCACTTGAACATCTCGATGAAAACGAACGACGGGTTATGGAACTACTCTCATTCCCGCTCTCTCGTGACGAGTTACTTGAATCGCTCGAGATGGCAACTACCGACGTTCAGGTACTGCTTTCGTTGATGGAAATAAAAGGGCTTATTGTCGAAGAAGTTGGCCTCATACGACGCACATAAGGAGCGAGGTATTTTCGGTTATTAGTAATCACACCATGTTATTGTATTTTTGCAAAATGGGTGTAGGATTGTCGCGTGGAGCATGTGCTTCCACGAAACACAACTCTAGGAATGAGACATGGCCCTGAATCTGTATCGCCTCCGTCGCATGTGCTCTGGTTCTATCTCTGGAGCGGAATCGTTCCATCACGAACCTGAACGGCCTGCGGCAACGCAAAGAGTACTCGCTGCAAGCGAACGGCGCCAGTGTACTGCAGAACTCTCAAACGGTGGGAGATGTGCTTTTGAGGAACAGCAGCCGGGTAGTGGACTTTGCATCCAACACACGAACAATGTTCGACTGAATTTCGATAGTTCGAATTGATTTGCCGACATGTTCGGCTCAGCGCAGACCCCGTGTCTGCGCTGACATTTTTGCAATCTCACAAAAGTATGACATTCTAATCACATATAGTTGTATGAAACTCGTCATCGTTGAATCGCCATCAAAAGCCAAAACCATCGAGAAGTATCTTGGTAAAGGCTACACTGTCCGCGCATCAGTCGGGCACATTCGTGATTTACCCAAAAGTAACAAAGATGCCGTTGATATTGAAGATGATTTTCGTCCACGCTACCAAATAGTCGCAGGCAAGCAGCACATCATTGACGATCTCCATAGTGAGGCTGATAAAGCGGATGAAATTATTCTTGCAACCGACCCTGATCGTGAAGGCGAAGCGATTGCATGGCATCTTGCTGAAACACTCAAACTAAAAAAGCCAAAGCGTGCGACCTTTAACGAAATTACTGAAACTGCAGTGAAAGAAGCGATTGCAAAACCCCGTGCAATCGACCAGAGTCTGCGCCAAGCGCAAGAAGCGCGACGTGTCCTTGACCGTCTTTTCGGGTACGATCTTTCAGGACTTATTTGGAAAAAAGTGCGCTACGGACTTTCTGCTGGCCGTGTACAATCGCCGGCACTACGCATCATCATGGAAAAGGAGCGCGAAATCCGCGCATTTGTTCCGGAGAAGTTCTGGGTCATCACCGCACAGTTTTCTGGTACTAACAAACAACACTTCCCAACTACTTGCGTGGAAGAACCAAAGACCGAAGAAGAGGCGAACCGCATAGTCACGACCGCACAAGACAGTAATTGGACCGTTCTCTCAGTCGACGAAAGTGAGCAGGCTCGCTCACCGCGGGCACCCTTTACCACATCCACACTACAACAGGCAGCTTCAACACGACTTGGGTTCTCTCCCTCTCGTACGATGCGAGCGGCACAAAAACTGTACGAGGCAGGCTGTATTACCTATATGCGTACCGACTCGACCAACCTCGGAAAAGACGCTCAGACAGCGCTTCTCGCAACCGTACAGAAAGAGTTTGGTGAAAAATATACTGAAGCACGTGTCTTTAAAACCAAGTCAAAAAACGCCCAAGAAGCACACGAGGCTATTCGCCCCACAAATCCAGGAAAGCGTTCGGCAGGAGCGAATGACGACCAGAAACAGGTCTATGCGCTTATTCTCGCGCGCTCACTTGCTTCTCAAATGACTGATGCCCGCGTCATGCGTACTAAAATTATCGCGCACTCAGATAAAGGTATCCCTGATTTTACCGCAAATGGTTCGCGTGTCGTCTTTGACGGATGGCTCAAGGCCGATCCCGATGCTCGAGGCGAAGATGTGCAACTTCCCGCAGTTACACAGGGCGAAAGACTCACGCTTCACGATATCCAATCAGAAGGGAAAGAAACGCAGCCGCCGGGGAGATACAGCGAGGCAGGACTTATTAAAGAACTTGAAAAACGAGGTATCGGACGCCCTTCTACCTACGCATCAATTATTTCGACACTTGAGGAGCGAGGCTACGTCGAAAAACAGGGTCGCACGCTCTTACCGACTCACACTGGCGATGTCGTTTCCACCTTTATCGAAAGTCACTTTAATGACTATATCTCTGACACCTTTACTGCCGAAATGGAAAACGAGCTCGATGAAATCGCCGAGGGCACGCGCGAATATGCAAAAACACTGCGCGACTTTTATGGTGCGTTCCATAAAGCGGTAAAAGCAAAAGACAAAATTCCCAAAATTACCGGTATGGGCGATGTACCCCCCGAGTTCACATGCCCCACCTGTGGTGGCGAAATGGAGTATAAATTGTCGCGTAGCGGCCGCTTTATGTCGTGTAAAAAGTTTCCTGAGTGTAAAGGTGCGCGCAAAGAGGATGGCTCTGTCATCGAGCCTCCAAAAGAATTGGATGAAAAATGTCCTGTCTGCGGCAGTAACCTCATTGAGCGCGAAGGGAGGTTTGGCAGATTCATTGCCTGCACAAAATATCCAAAATGTAAGTTCGTAAAGAAAAATGCTGAAGAAGAGGCACGTTCAAAAACGGGTGTGATATGTCCTGTGTGCAAAACGGGCGAAATGGTGGAGCGCCGCGGTCGTTTCGGACCTTTCTTCTCGTGTTCAAATTATCCCGACTGCAAAAATGCTATCAAGGCACGCCCTACTGGCGCACTCTGTAAGATGTGCGGCTCTCTTATGATGCATGGGACTAAGACCATCCCTGAGCGTTGCTCAAGTAAAACATGTCCGAACCACAATCCGCACAAAATTGATTCAAAAAAGTAGTCCAGCTACCCAGCACTAAGCGTACTCGCTTTTTGCTGGGGCTGGGACACAAAACGATACCCGAAAGGTGTAGTAATAAGACCTGTGCAAACCACAATCCCCACAAATTGAAGTAGTGAGAAGAGAGCGGTATGATGCCCGTATGGCTCAAGCACGCCCCCTCAAAGACATCATAGGTGCGCTCAGCAGTAAAACTGAGCCCGATATCGCACTCGTGAGCGCCGCATACGAATTATCAAAAGAGGCACATAAAGAGCAAAAGCGCTTTTCAGGGGATCCGTATTTCATTCACCCCGCCGAAGTCGGATACCTTCTCGCCTCATATGGGCTTGATGCAATAACCGTTGCCGCCGGACTCCTTCACGACACGGTCGAAGACGCAGGATTGCCCGCAAAAACAATTGAAGAAAAATTTGGATCTGACGTACTCACGATTGTACAGGGAGTTACTAAACTCGGTGCTTTGCGGTATCAGGGAGTCGAACGTCACACGGAATCACTCCGCAAGCTCTTTGCTGCAACCGCGCAAGATATCCGAGTACTTATCGTCAAATTGATGGACCGTCTCCACAATGTGCGCACCCTCAATCACGTTCCCCGCCCTGACAAACGAAAACGTATCGCTCTTGAGACACTTGAAATATATGCACCAATTGCTGATCGACTTGGTATGAGTGTCTTAAAAAATGAACTCGAGGACGCAGCATTTCCCTATGCATTCCAAAAAGAATATGAAAAAACCCGGGAGCTTCTAAAAGAAAAGACGCGCGAAAATGAAAAACGACTCGAAAAAACAGAGCATGATTTGAAGCGTGAACTTGCCGACGCTGGAATCCGAACTTTTCGTACGGAGGCGCGCGTCAAAGGTATCTATTCACTGTTCCGAAAACTTGAACGGAAAAAGTGGGATATTACTAGTATTTACGATATACGGGCTCTTCGCATTATATTCCCTACGGTGGCAGACTGTTATAGTGCGCTCGGCGTTATCCACGGACACTGGCGACCGGTGCCAGGAAAAATTAAAGATTATATTGCCTTCCCGAAGCCAAACGGCTATCAATCTATTCATACTACGGTGTATACCGGCGACGGTGGGGCTCTTGAGATACAACTACGCACCGAAGCCCAGCACCGCGAAGCGCAGTACGGCATCGCATCGCATCTCACCTACAAAGAAGTCCAAGAAAATCAGGAGCGTAGTGGCCTTGGTTGGGTAACACAATTTCTTCCCAAACTTACGCGGGCGAGCAGTACGCCAGCGCTTGCCGGGGACACCCCCACGCTGAAATGGGTACAAGAACTCGCCGATGGCGTTGGAACTGCCCAGTCAGAAGAGTACCTCGACACGCTTAAATCAGACTTTTTTTCTCATCGTATTTTTATCTTTACCCCGAAAGGAGATGTCATCGACATGCCTATTCACGCGACCCCGATTGATTTCGCTTATGCGATTCACTCTGACATTGGCGATGTAATGTCGGGTGCACGAGTGAATGGAAAAATGGTCTCCCTCGATACCCCACTTCACAACGGCGATTTAGTTGAAATAATCACAAAACCAAAAGGAAAACCCTCCCAGAAGTGGCTGTCCATCGCAAAGACGTCGCTCGCAAAAAAACAGATTAAATCAGCACTCACCAGCGCGCAAAAGAAAGCCTAGACCGTGAATCCCGATACTGAGTATAAGTTTTGATCGTCTTCTTTTTTCTGTACCGGCGCAGCAGGAAGCGGCTCGCTACTCGTCGGCGCGGGCTCAGAAGGAATACTCGCAGCCGATGATTCCGGCTTCATTGCAAGCGACATACAGAGATTTGCCAAATCTTCCGGTGAGAAGAAATCAATGGTGACTTTTCCTCCTTTTTCTTTCTTTTCGATGCGGACCTTTGTGCCGAGTGCTTCACTCAACTGCTTCTCGAGTGCTATCACATCGGGCGAAAGTGATTCGTGATTGCGTACTTTATCCACCGCAACACGCCGAGCCAGCTGTTCAGTGTCGCGCACCGAGAGGCGGCGTGCAACTATGTCATGAAAGAGCGTCGCCTGCTCTTCTTTCCTGTCTTGCAGCATAAGAAGCGGCCTCGTGTGACCATCGCTGATGTCCCCCCGCGACAACGCGTCAAGCATTTCTTGCGGCAAAAGTAAAATGCGCAGCGTATTTGAAACATATTCGCGACTCTTTCCAACACGCTGTCCTATTTCAGCATGCTTGAGACCAAAGTCATCTGCCAAGCGCTTAAATGCAAGCGCGCGATCAACTGCGTTCAAATCTTCACGCTGCAAGTTTTCGATAATCGCAAGCTCGAGTTTCATGCGATCCGTATCCTCAGCGCTGCGAATCACAACCGGTACTTGTGCGATACCGGCGAGCTTTGATGCGCGCAGCCTGCGCTCACCCGCCACCAGTTCATACTCAACAAAAATCCCCTCTCCTGGTCGCTCGATTTCTTTGCGCGTTACCGTAAGCGGCTGCAAAACGCCATATTGGCGAATCGACTCTGCAAGAGAGGCAAGCGCCACCTCATCAAACGTCTTACGCGGCTGAAACGGGTTTGGCTTTATACGCTCGACCTCCACCCAAAATATTGAATCTCCCATATAGCCTGTGTGTGCCATGGGTGCATTCTACCACATTCAGTTTCAGTGGTTATGCACCTACCTGTGCCGGAGGAGAGACTCGAACTCTCACCTCTTGCGAGACGCGATTTTGAGTCGCGCGCGGCTACCATTACGCCACTCCGGCAAGTGTCATATTGTATTACAAATGAGTACGCGCGGCCACAAGGGTCGCGCGCTTTGTAGTGAATTGGATCACCACTATTTCTTCTTCGGGCCACCACCGAAAATGCTTGTCTGGAAATCCTCGGGCGTGCCCGTATCAGCAACCTTCGGCTTAGGCTGCTCTGCTCTTGCTGCTTCCACGGCGACATGCGCCATCAACTTGCCGATGGTGTCAGCAGTGCCGCCGAGCTTCTGAATCTCGAGCAAGCGAACGACAATCTGCTTCAGGTCGCGAACGGAACCAGCTCTGAACTCAGGCGCTGACTCGAAGTAGACGACGTTTTTTTCGCCAGAGATGCAAACCTCCGAGACCACCCGAAGATTGCCAGTCATGAAGCTGTATTCGTCGGGCATCACAGGCTTGCCGCTTTCGCTGATGGCAAAGGCCACCTTCCGCTCGATCGATTGACCTGGAGCGCAATCGAGAGCATGCGCCGACGACGACAGGACCAGTAGCGATACTGCAGCTGAGAGAGAACGAATCATGTGGTAGTTCCTCTTTGTTAGCACTGCACCATTATGATGCTAGGCTATACGCAATAAAGCATGATTACTGCGTTAAGTCAAGATTTGTGCACTCACAGCAGTGCTAGTATGCCGCTCATGCAAAGACCTATAGTCATTATTGGACCGACCGCCTCAGGAAAATCAACGCTTGCCGTGCAGCTCGCCAAAAAAATTGACGGCGAGGTTATTTCCGCTGACTCAAGACAGGTATATAAAGGGCTCAATGTAGGTACAGGAAAAATCACAAAAAAAGAGATGAGTGGCGTACCTCACCATCTTCTTGATGTTGCCTCTCCAAAAAAAGTGTTTACCGCGTACGATTTCGTGCAACACGGAAGAAAGGCAATGGCTGATATTCAAAAACGAGGAAAGGTGTCGATTATTGCGGGCGGAACGGGGTTTTATATTGATGCACTGCTTGGGAGAGTTTCTCTACCAAAAGTAGAACGAGACACGGCACTGCGAGAGCAGTTGTCGCACAAAAGCACCGAACAGCTCTTTTCGCTACTACAAAAAAGAGATCCTGAGCGCGCACAGAACATGAACACGCCGAGCGAACGTAACAACAAAGTGCGGCTTATTCGCGCTTTGGAAATAGCGGGCTCAAAATCTCGCACCCAGACACCACTAATGCCTGAGATATCAGCCCAATGGTTTGGCATCAGTATTCCTCAAGCACAGCTTGATACAAAAATTGCACAACGTCTCAAGGTTCGTATCCCTGGAATCGTGCGGGAAGTAGGGGTACTTCATAAAAAAGGCGTGTCTTGGAAGCGTATGGAAGAGCTGGGACTCGAATACCGCTACGTTGCCCGTATGCTACAGAAAAAAATTACCCGCTCGCAATTTGAGCAAGAACTTTTCCGCGAAATCCACGACTACTCAAAACGCCAGATGACGTACTGGAAACGCAATAAAAAAATACACTGGGGTCTGCCCACCATAACTGCGGTCATGAGCTATTTAAGATCGCGGTAGCGCGCTCCCGGATAGCGATAGAACAGAACAGGAATTAAGACAAGCGTAAGGATCATCGCAAAGGCAAGTCCGAACATAATGGCAATTGCAAGCGGTCCCCAGAGCGCGGAGACTCCCGCAAGCGGAATCATACCGACCACGGTCGTCACGGTAGTGAGCACAATGGGGCGCAAACGAATAGCGGCTGATTCAACAATGACCGAGAACAGCACGTTCTTGTTCCCTTTTTCTTTTTCTGCATCGAGGCGATGAATCATCGAATCAAGTAAGATAATCGCATGATTGATGATAACGCCGGCAAGCGCAACGAGGCCCAGCATCGCCGAGAAAGAAAACGCTTTACCCATCACAAAGAGTCCAACCAAGACGCCGATCAAGGAAAGCGGGATTGTACCTAAGAGATAAAATGAGTAGCGGAACGAATTAAACTCCAGCACAAGAATTGCGAGCATGAGAACCATGCCAGCAATAAGCGCAAGAAGCATGTCGCGGAATGTGTTATCAATCTCCTCAGTCTCACCGCCATAGACTATTTGTACCGAAGAAGGAGCGTCTAATTCTTTTTCACGCTTTGAAAATACATTCACTACTTCTGTTGCCGTTGCGCCATCTTTGAGCTCACTGCTGACAGAGACGACACGCTTTTGCTTATCATGCTTAATGACCGAACGGCTTTCGGAGACTTTGGTATCCAAGAGCGTTCCGAGAAGCACGGGACCACGCGATGAAGGGATTTGTAGATTAGAAATACTGTCGAGCGTTGTTTTTGTCACCTCTTCTAGGCGTGATGAAGAGGGATTAAGGCCTACGCGAACTAATATATCAATGTCGTCATCCTGTTTTTTGATACGAGTCGCTACAGCGCCAGAAACAGCAGTACGCAACGTCTGAGCTACCGCTGCAGTTGAGATGCCGGCTTGTGCAGCCTTGGCGCGGTCAATCACCAGTTCAAATTGAGTGCCATCGTCACGCAGTGACGTTTCTACTTCTGCTGCACCTTTTATTTCCTGCAATATCTTTTCAGCTTTATCAGCAATGAGCGCAAGCTGCTCTAAATCATCTCCCTTGAATTGAATCAGCACTGGCTTGCCGCTTGGCGGGCCATTGTTGCCTTGTCCCACTTTAATCACGCCACCTTTTATACCGGAAAGCTCACCGCGCAACTTGCCCACCACATCCGTTGAGGTAAGCGAGCCTCGATCCTCTTTGAGAATGACAGTTATGTTCGCGTATTTCGTATTTTTGCCCCCGGCGCTGTTATCTAAAAGACCCGACGATTCACCCACAGTCGTTACAAACGATTCAACATAGGGCTGCGCATACAAGACCTCTTCGACTTGTCGCGTCACGAGATCGGTGTACGCGAGCGGCGTACCTTCAGGCTTCTCGATGCTGACGACCACAAAGTTTTGATTGTCCTGCGGAAAGAGTTCCACTTTTATAAAGCCTCCTACGAGAAGCATGATGGAGCCTATAAATGACAGTGCGAGCCCGATAAAGAGATTACGTTGCAATGCCCGACTTTCAAGCATTACACTCAAAAACGACTTATACCACGTCTGCACTTTGTGGAAATACTCTTCCTGCAATTCAGTAAACCGATTGTATTTCGCTTCTTTGCGGGTAAGAATTGTCGCAAGAACAGGTACCATACCGAGAGCGACGACAATAGAGGCTACGAGTACGAAGATAATGGTGAACGGAATAGATTGGATGAATTTACCCGTGATGCCGGAGAGGAAAAAGAGCGGGAAAAAGACGGCAACGGTTGTCATGGTGCCAGCAATAAGGGGCCATGCGTATTCGTTAATTGATTGTACTGCGGCATCGTGCACATTACCAAGTTTATTGAGCCGCGTATGAATCGCCTCAGCAACTACAATCCCCGCATCGACTAAAATACCGATTGCAAGAATGAGTGAGAACAACGACACGAAGTTAATAGTATTCCCCGAATAGTACAGTCCAATAAATGCAATAACAAAAGAGAGCGGTATTGAGAGGCCCGCAACAAGACTTTCACGCCAGCCTATGGTGAGAAAAAGGACAAGCATTACCAGTATGACGGTTTCAATCCCGGCTTGCACCAACTCACTCAAGTCTTTTCGTACCTGCTTTCCGTTATCAATCGAGACGGCAACCTGCGCATCGCGCAGGAGCGAGGACTTGAGTTCGTCGATTCGAGTCTTTACTCGATTGCTGATTTCCGTCACGTCCCCGCCGCTCTTTTTAAATACAAAAAGCGTAAACGAGTTCTGACTTGGCTCTCCAGCGACCGATACGCGGGAATAGGTCGTCGGGTTCTCCAGTCCATCAGAAACGCGCGCTATATCGCGCACATACACAACCGTACCTGAATCAGTTGCAAAACTCACATCAGAAACCTCACTTCCCTCCTCGATTGATCCCGAAAACTTAATCGGATAATCAACTGGCCCTACCGTGATTTTCCCAATCGGGAGCGACGTGTTTGCACTCTGAAGTGCTCCAACGACTTGATTAAGGCTGATGCCGTACTGCAGTAACTTTTCTTTCTGTACCACCACCTGGACTTCTCGTTTACGAATACCCGAAACCTCTACTTTTGACACCCCTTTCACTTTCTTGAGCTCACGTTTCAAATCATCACTCAGTTGTGTGAGCTCGCGCGGCGTAAGGTCTTTTGAAATAGAAACGATAAGAGACGGCTGATCAGCAAAATTCACTTTCGACACTACTGGCTTGTCAGCCTCTTCGGGTAATTCCGACTGGACTTTATCGATAGCGTCTTTCAGGTCCTGGATTGACTTGTCAACATTTGCGCTCGCGAAAAATTGTGCAGAAATAACTGACATACCGTCCATTGACGACGACGTTATCTTGTCGATATTCTCAACATTCGCAATCTCCTGTTCAAGCTTGTTCGTCACGAGCTTTTCGACATCCTCAGCCGAGCTCCCGCGCAAGGTCGTACTCACGACTCCGACAGGAACAATAACCTCGGGCGCTGATTCTTTTGGAATGAGGTAGGTGCTCAAAAGACCCGCTGCAACAAGCGAGATCATCAAGAGGTAGGTGAACGACTTTCGTTCAAGAAAGAAAATCCAGAGTGGGCGCATATTAATTAGTGGTAGTAACCGTCATGTCTTCTTTGAGACCGCGTGCGTCTTTTACAATGTTTGTATCGGCGGTAATACCGTTTACGATTTGAATGTCCTCGCCGATGATTTCTCCGGTAGTCACCGCTTGAGAAACAAGTTTCTCTGCCGCATCAACCGTAAAGACATACGAACCTTGCGGTGTGATTTTCACCGCTGAGAGCGGTATTTTTATTGGCCCCGCTGTTTTTATCGGTTTCTTCTTCGCGCCTCCGATAGTAATACTGACTGATTGGCCGTTTACGAGACCGCTATTCGTATCGCTGATACCGATTTTCACCTCAATCTTTTTAGTCAGAGGGTCAAGCGCGGGCGCAACGCGCGTAACAATACCGGGAATGGTGCCGTCGAGGGTCGCAGCCGCGCCAACGGTTACACGACGCGCATCCTGTTCTGAAATCGTAGTCACAACTTCAAGCGCCCGGTTGTTCGATATGACCGCAACCATTTGTCCTGGTGTGGCATAGTCGCCGCGTTTGATTGAAAGCGAATTAATGGTCCCGTAAATTGGGCTGCGAATCACCGTTTTTTCATACCGTGCAAGCGCCGCATTGTATGCACCGTATGCAATTTTAACCGCAGCATCGTTTGATGCGTCACTGAGGCTCGTAGCGCCGCCGTTTGCAATCGTGTTACTCGTTTCCCCTGCACGAAGCGACTGCCGCGCGGCAGTCACGCTTGAAATAGTAGTAATGATTGAGCCACGCGCGCCACCAATCGTTGCCTTTTGTGTTTCAATCTGTGCTTGTGAAATCACTTCGTTTGAAATGGCGCCTGCATACGCTTTTGCAAAATCATCGAGATAAAACTTTACTTGATTGAGTTCAGTCAAAACCGTCGAGAGCTCGGAATCGAGATCGCCCGAGACGGAGAGCGCTCGATTGCGCGCCTCCCGATTTTTAAGCACATCTTCAAGTACAACTCGTGCTGACTCAATTTTAAATTTGAGACTCTGGTCTGTAAGAAGCGCGTTGACCATCGGCCGACTAGTGCGTGGATTACTAATTGCTGCATCCGTTTTTGCGCGAATTGCATCGTCCATCGCCACATAAGCACTTGCAATTGCGGTGAGTGCTCCTTGCTTTACATCACCGAGCGAATCGCCCGTACTCGTGTTATTAACCTTTGCAATATCACGCGCTGTTTTTGCCTGCTCATAGGCGCCTTCCGCTTGCTGAAGAGCGGCGCGTTCCGATGCGTTTTCAAAAGTGCCAACGATTTGGCCTGCTCCCACCGTATCGCCAAGCTTTTTGTAGAGCGCAGTTACGGCACCACCGCTTTCAGCACGAATGGTTGCTTCGGTAACAGAAGAAACGAGCCCGACAAGGGAGAGCGGGACGGATGCGCTTGAAAGATCGCCTACATTTACTACCTCGACCGCACGAACAGCGTCAGAGACTACCACTTCTTTTTTCTCACCACCAAGAAGATGTGAGGCCGAGACAAGAGCGGTAAGCACAAGCGCCACGGCACCTCCTTGCTTGAGGCGGCTCAGACTCAAAAACCACTGAAGAGTGCTTTGTACAAATTCGATGCTGCGGCGGGTAAACGAGCGAACAATGTTCATATCGTATGGATAGTATTAGTAATAGTTTGTAACGTCATAAGGAGTGGCTGGCGCTCCGACATCTGAAGTGGGGAAAAAATATTCCGCAGCTCATCATCAAGAATCTGCTGCGCTTTCTGGTACCACTTCTCACCTTTTTCTGTGATACGGATGTCATGCTTGCGCTTATTTTGTTTTTCTACCGACCGCTTCAGAATGCCGCGTCGCACCAACGTATCAAGGTGTCTGCTTATCGTGGCTTCGGTAACAAAGAGCATGCGGGCAATATCGTTCTGTGAGTGACGCGCATCGTGCGCGCACGAACAGAGGCAGTGGACAATCCAAAACTGCGAAAATGAAAGTTCTGCATCGCGCGCAAAGCGTTTTTCAAGATGCTTACTGAGCAAGTGGTAGAGCATATGGAGCTCATACACAAGAAATCGCTCCATACGTGCGCTCTCTGGCAGTGCTTTCATCAGCGAGAAGTATACTAAATTTTTCTACACTTAGCAAGCTAAGTGTCTTACGATACACACAGCGCCACGATAGCGGCGCTGCCAGAGAGTGCCATAAGCACAACGGTACTCCATCCGAGAAGTGTAATGAGGCGCGTATTTATGAGCTCCCCCATAATTGACGCATCGCTACTGAGGCGCACCACAAAAAAGAGTAGAACCGGCGCAATAAGCCCATTGCCGATTGCAGAGTAGATCAGAGCTTTAATTGGATCTATTCCGATCACATTGAATGCAATACCAAGAAGCATAGAGACGATGATGACGCCATAAAACGCATATGCTTCGTTCAGTTTTCGGTACAGCCCCATATCCCATGCGAAACTTTCTGAAAGAGCATACGATGTGGAGCCTGCTAAAACCGGCACCGCAAGCATGCCGGTGCCGATGATGCCAAGAGCAAACAAGAGATATGCAAACTCTCCAGCAAGCGGGCGCAGCGCAGCGGCCGCCTCATCGGCGCTCGTAATTGTGGTGATGCCATGAACGTAGAGTGTCGCGCCACACACTGCAATGATAAAAAACATGACAAGGTTCGAGAAAAACATGCCGCTCCAGACATCGATGCGCATACGCTTTATCTCAATGTCACTCGTGCCCTGTCGCAACTCAAGCGTATTTTTACCCTGCAGTATCTCCTCTTCGACCTCCTGTGCTGTTTGCCAGAAAAAAAGATAGGGCGAAATGGTGGTGCCGAGTACTGCGCATATCAAAAGTATTTGGTTAGTCGAAAAGGTTATCGACGGAACGAGTGTATACCGAGCGACGGCTGTCCAATCTATCTGAACAACAAACGCCGCAGCAACATACGAAAGCAACGCCAACGTGCAGTATTTCAGATATCGTGCATAGCGTGCATACGTCGTAAAGACTTGCAGCATGAGAGAGACAAGGGCAAAGCTTACAACGAGAAACGTAAAATCAAGCGACGGAAACAAGAGCTGCATCGCTTTTGCCATTGCACCCAGATCAGCACCCAGGTTGAATGTGTTCACTGCAAAGAGAAGCGTTGTGCAGAGAATCAATACCCCGTGCGGATAACGCTCGCGAATGTTCGCGGCGAGTCCCTGCCCCGTAACAAGCGCGAGGCGTGCGCACATCTCCTGTACGACAGCCATAAGGGGAAAGGTAAAAAGCGCAAGCCAAAGGAGCTGAAACCCGTACTGTGCGCCCGCTTGAGAATACGTTGCAATTCCAGACGGGTCATCATCTGCCGCACCCGTTATAAGGCCGGGGCCAAGGGTATTTACATACTCTTCTGCTTGCTTCAGAGGTAGTTTACTCACCAGCTCGTCCTGAATTTTTTCACCCAGCTCGACGCCTTCTTCGAGGACAATTGCCGGTGCTTTAAAAAAGTCTTCGACAATATCCTGCGCCTTCATATGCTACAGACCAGCTGAAAGAACGACGATAAAGACTATGCAACTGAAAGCAACCGGCGCGAGCACACGAGTGTTCTGAACGCTGCCGACCGTACGCTGGAGTAAAAGCGCTTCTAAAAATGCTACTGCAAAAAGATACAGTGCGATGTTGGCGCAGAGCGATTGTGCCGTCATCTGCGGTGAAAGGACTGCAAGAGTAGTACCGGTGAGTATCTCAAATGTTGCAAGAGCCGCAAGGAGGTGTGCCTGGAGTTGGAAGAAGTGCGAAAGTCGCTTCGCTACCGTAACAAGCGACCATGCACCCACGGTACCTGACGCAAGTGCACCCGCAATATGAAGCAGTACTATCGTTTGATATATCACCGACACAGTATATCACTGTACGGTAGACTTTTTGGCTGTACGCCTGAATGTGTATATTCCTAAAATTACGATTGACATATACGTATTTCAATGCATAATGCACTTGGTTCCGAGATTTCCTCGGTACCTAACGCGGCGTTAGCCGCAAACAGGAGAAAGTCGCATGTACTTCCGCGACGACGAGAGGATTGCCCTCTTCATTGACGGGGTAAGTCTCTACACGACAGCCAAGGCCCTCGGGTTCGATATCGACTACAAGAGTCTTCTGACGTACTTTCGAAAGAGGGGACACCTCGTGCGAGCGTACTACTACACGGCGCTTGCCCAGGACCAGGAGTACTCATCAATTCGTCCTCTGATCGACTGGCTCGACTACAATGGCTACACCATCGTCACCAAGCCAACAAAGGAGTTCTCCGACTCCTTTGGAAGGAAAAAAGTGAAAGGCAATATGGACATCGAACTCGCGGTGGACGCAATGCGTCTCGCCGAGAACGTCGACCACATCGTGCTCTTCACCGGTGACGGTGATTTCAAAGCCCTTGTACTGGCGCTGATGGGAAAGGGAAAACGCGTGAGCGTCGTCTCGACTCTACAGACAAACCCAGTCATGGTCGCTGACGAACTGCGCCGCGCTGCGGATCAGTTCATTGATATTGCGTATCTCCAGAATGAGGTCGGCAGGAATCCAGCCGCAAGAGCTGAGCGTCCGTCGCTTCCTGACGTCGACACTTCTGCGAAACCTGACCGTCCTCAACGGAAATCTCCTCGCAATATTTGCAAGGACGATCCTGAGTATCCAGTCGGCGCATAAGTGTGAGACGGCTCGTTACTGAGCCGGTGGCCCTGGGGATTTTACTACCTCCAGGGCCATTTTTAACTTCCAAAACTGTTCGTAA
>Ga0214923_10002179_pt1 | contig 26478 bp, 26 predicted proteins | sample LL1510_MetaG_FD_177993 | JGI IMG/M metagenome (GOLD analysis project Ga0214923, IMG submission 177993) | Freshwater microbial communities from Lake Lanier, Atlanta, Georgia, United States - LL-1510 | ecosystem: Environmental > Aquatic > Freshwater > Lake | place: USA: Georgia | collected...
GCAATACGATCTGGGTTACTTCGACATGGACAGTTGCCGTATCGAACCTGGACCCAATCCATTTGGGCCCAGGTTGTTAACAATGTGACCGGTACAAACTGTAAATAGTGTCTTCAGTATGTACCTTTTTAAGGTGGCTCCTCGACCTGGGCTCGAACCAGGGACCTACGGATTAACAGAAAACAGTAGATTTACAAAACCCTTTTTTTTATGCGGCTTTCAGCGTGTTTTTTAATTATGTGTAACAAACTGTGTAATTGAAGAATTTTTACTCTGGACGCTTGCCATGGTCTGGACGGTGGTTTGCTCTGGACGGTCGGGCGACTCTGGACACCCCTGGGGCGTCCAGATTCTGGACGCTTGTGGCACTCTGGAGGGGGGGGTTGTCCAGAAAATTGTGGATAAGGAATTGAGTTAATTAATTTGTTCAGCTTGGATGGAGCAAGTCACCTTAACACTTAATTGAATATTGCATTCCAAATAAGAATATCAGATATCCTCATTATCCTATTGTTAATCATAGAGTTTTCAATAAAATAAAATTATGAAATCAGTCACAAACAAAATAGACTTAAATAATGTATACAAAAAGTTTATTACTGATCCTGAAAATATGCAGCCCGTGCTTGGGGATGTCTCACTCCAAATAGAAGAAAATGAATTTGTTGTATTGTTAGGAAGAAGTGGCTGCGGAAAAACCACCTTGCTCAATATCGTAGCCGGATTAGAACTAGCAACTAGCGGAAAAGTTCAAGTGGACGGTATTGATGTGACTGGCCCTGGTCGTGGAAAAGGAATGGTTTTTCAACAAGGCGCGCTTTTTCCATGGCTCAATGCGGAGCAAAATATTCAGTTTGCGGCACGTAAGCAAGGCCTTAATGTTGAACAATCTAAAGAGTTGTCACAAAAATTACTTCTTTTGGTAGGCCTTGCAGGAGCCGAAAAAAAATATCCATTTGAATTATCGGGTGGCATGCAACAACGCGTTGCAATTGCAAGAGCATTAGCTTTAGATCCACAAATACTTTTAATGGATGAACCTTTTGGCGCCTTGGATGAATTGACTCGAATAGAGATGCAAAACGAACTGTTGCGTGTTTGGTCTTTAAAGCAAAAGACAGTGGTATTTGTAACGCACAGTATTTGGGAGGGGTTAATGCTAGCTGATCGCATTATTGTTTTAGCGCCGCGTCCTGGACGAATTGTGCTCGAGAAAAAAATTGATCGTCAAAGGCCTCGAAAGCGTTCTGACCCTATGTTGATTGAACTTTACGAAGAAATTTGGACTTCACTTCAATAAATTAAGAAAAAATAAAAGTGAATTACAAAATAAAAAGTTTGTTAATCCCTTTGATAGTCCTGACTGTTTTTGTTTTGTCCTGGGAGTTAGCAAGTTTTTGGGGTTATTTGAAGCCAACTAGGTTTCCTGCGCCTTCAAAATTGTTGATGAGTTTTTTAGATTTGATTTTTTCAGGCTACCCTGCAGACGTTACGATCGATCAGCACTTGCTAAAAACCATTGAACGAATCATCATCGGTTTTTTATTATCTGTATGTTTGGGTGTGCCTTTTGGATTATTGATAGGCGGGTTTCATGCATTGGATCGTTTAACTTCGACCATCATTGCATTTTGTCGCTCAATTGCTACGCTGTCATTGTTACCACTGGCTATTGTTTGGTTTGGTACAGGTGAACAATCCAAAATTTTCTTAATCGCCTATGGATGTTTTTGGGTCATGCTATCAAATGTGATTGAAGCGGTTAAGCAAGTCGATCCTCTCATGATGAAAGCCGCTAAGACGATGGATATTGATGGAATAGAACTTTTTCTAAAAGTGATACTGCCATCTGTATTGCCAAGAATTTTCGCGGGCATGCGAATCTCATTAGGCGTTGGCTTTATGGTCATCGTGGGTGCAGAAATGATTGGAACTGTGATTGGATTGGGTTCTTTGATTATGGAGGCTAGAACTTTTTATAGAACCGATATCACCATGGTCGGAATGATGATTCTAGGTCTGATGGGATTTTTAATGACAACCGGATTGGCATGGTTAGAGAAAAAACTAATGCCTTGGCAACAACAAGAGCACGATCGTACAAGCCCATGAATGATTTTCATTTTCAATCGATATCTAAAAGAATTAATTTGTATGGATTGATGGGTATTTTTATGCTTCTTATGGTTTGGGAGTTATCTGCAAGGTGGATTTGGCAAGATATACAAGTACTTCCATCCCCCATTCAATGTTTGGATATGGCTTGGCAAGTATTGACTGCCCAAGAATTAGTGATGCATATTGCAGCGAGTTTGAGTCGCATCCTTATTGGATTTACATTTGCCGCGGTCATTGGTGTTGGCTTGGGAATTGCAGTCGGTTGGTATCAATATTTAGGCTTGGCTTTTAAGCCAATATTGGAGTTGTTACGCCCAATACCACCACTGGCATGGATACCAATGGCAATTGTTTGGTTCGGATTGGGTGAGCCCTCTAAATGGTTTGTGATTTTTTTAGGTTCATTTTTTCCTATATTTACCAACGCATGGCGAGGTATGGTGGGAATACCGCCTGTTATTTTGCGTGCGGCCCAAACGATGGATGTCAAGGGCTTTGAGTTGTTATTGAAGGTTGCGATTCCAGCAGCCTTACCCGATATTGCAACTGGATTGCGTGTTGCTTTTGGTTTGGCTTTTGGAATTTTAGTAGCAGCAGAATTAATTGCTTCTGATAGTGGATTGGGGTATTTGATTATGCAGTCCCGCGAAACATCAAGGCTTGGTGTCGCTATATTTGGTATTCTTTTAATTGGTTTTTTAAGCATGTTGGCTGATGACATACTTGCAAGACTATTGAAAAAATTTGTTAGTAGAGGTCGGTATTAAAACAAGAGTTGAATCAAAATTTAAAGGAGACAAAATGGACAGACGATCATTTATTGCGCAAACTGGTATTGCCACTGCTGCACTTGCAGCACCAGCAATATCCAATACAGCTTGGGCGCAATCTGCGCCAGAAGTTAGCAAGTTGGCTTTTGGCTTTGGAAACGATCCAGTTTTCGCACCGCATATGGTTGCAATTGAAAAAGGATGGTTTAAAGATGCTGGCTTTACTGAAATCAATACCAAAACATTTGCGGGCGGTGCCATCGCTGGCGAAGCCTTGGTAGCGGGTGAAATTTCATTGTGGACACCTGGTAATTTGCCACCTGTCTCTATGGCTCATTCGGGTGTTCCGATTGTTATCCTAGGTAACAACGCTATTGCAACAGTGGCTGATAAATTAATCGCACGTAAAGATGCCAATATCAAAACGCCAGAAGATTTGTACAAAATAAAAATTGGTTTACTACAAGGCTCAACTGCCAGTGCAGATTTATATTATTTGGCTAAACAATATGGACTAGATGAAAAACGTTTGCAAGTTGTCAATATGCCGCCACCCGAGCAATTGGCAGCGCTCAATTCAAATAATATTCAAGCCATGTTGTGCTGGCAACCTTGGGGATTCAATGCAATCAAAAGTGGTACAACAGAATTGATTCACTCAGGGACGGAGTCGGGGTTTGCTAAAAATAAAAATGAAAAAGTACAAGTCTCTTACACGCGATCAATATTTGTGGCAAGCCAAGATTTTGTTAAGAAAAACCCAATCGCCACGCGAAAAATGATGGCTGTACTTGTGAGAGCACAAAAATATGTCGCGGACCCCAAAAATAAAAATGAAGTGATTGATTTATTTTGTCAACAAACAAAACAAGACAAAGCACTTGCCACTGCAATTTGGGGTGACTTTACTTTTGATCCTTCAATCGACAATGCCTACGTGAGAGATATGAAGGCGATGACCGACTATATGCTGGCCAGTGGGAGAATCAAAACAGCCAAGGATGTATTGGAATATACCTACAGCGATCCAGTTGCTGCAGTCGATCCTGCCTTGGTCAAGGTAGCAGGGCGGTTTAAAATTTAATTTATACATTTGAGTCGCATGCAAAACTCACCTGTTGGTGTTGCCCATTTGGGTTCAGGCTTTATAGCTGATTACCATTTGGAGGGTTTGCGTTTGAGTGGAATGGCCCGTGTTCTATGTGTCACGGGTCGTTCACTTGATAAATTACAAGCGCTTGCGCAAAAATATGCAATTCCAAACGTTTTGACACAATGGCGTGACGTTTTAAAACTTACAGATGTACAAGCTGTTGTGATTGCTACGCCTGACCATTTGCACGAGGAAATGGCCATTGCGTGTCTCAAGGCTGGTAAGGCCGTGATGTTACAAAAACCAATGGCTGGAAGTGTTCAGGCATGTCAACGAATTGTTGAACAATCCATCACTGAAAAAGTGGATTTACAAGTTAGTTTTATGCACCGTTATTTTGAAGAATTCCAGCATGCAAAAAATTTAGTTGACGACGGTGTGATAGGTAAAATCCATAGTATCCGATTGCGAAATGCAACGCCTGGACCGGATTGGGGTGACTGGTTTTTTGATCAAGCCAATGTGGCTAATGGTGTGGTAGATCAACTGGGCGTTCACGGTATCGATCTACTCATTCAACTCTTAGGTCCAATGCGTGATGTGAGTGCGCGTATTGCCATTCAAAAGCCCACCCGTTTACTAAAAAATGGAAAAATCGTGCAAGTGCATGTGCCTGATACCGTAATGGCCAATTATGAATTCAAATGCGGTACTTTGGTTCAACATGAAATGTCGATGATTGAACAACAAGGATGCGATCGATTTCGAATGGAAATCTATGGTGATGAAGGCACCATATGGTTGCGAACCGAGCGTGGTCGCTTGTCGGTATGGGCGCCTAAATATTATGGGCAACAGTGGCATGCATCGTCGCTTGAATCGAATCCTTTGGGCTTATTGCATCATTGCGACTGGTTGTCGGGCGTGCTTGATCCCAAATTACGCCGACAAACTGCGTTAGATGCAATTGTAGGTATGCAAGTTGTTCACGCCATTCACGAATCGGCGACTAACAATAGTATTCGTGTTTCAATTGAGCACTAATATGACAACTCCAAATTCTGCAAAAATCGCTGTCGGTATTTTATCTTTTGCGCACTACCATGCTAATTTTTGGAGCGAGGTTTTTAAGGCTAGCAATGCCTTGGCTGGGATATGGGACGACGATCACGAACGTGGTCGTGAGGCTGCGCAGCGTTTTGACGTTCCCTTTTTTCAAAATATCAATGATTTATTCAAGCGATGTACGGCCGTTGCGATTTGCTCACAAACCAACCACCATCGGCAACTGATTGAAAAGTCAGCGCGACGCGGTTTGGCTGTACTCAGCGAAAAACCTTTGTCGGTATCAATGAGTGAAGGTTTAAAAATAAAAAAATGCATTGATCGATACGGCACAATCTTTATGCAAAGTTTTCCAAAACGATTTGATCCCGTTTCGCATTACTTGAAAAAATTAATCGATGAGAAAACATTGGGAAAGATATCGTTGGTTCGAATTCGGCATGGACACTTTTATGGACTTGACCCTGAATTTTGTAAACGTTGGTATGTGCAACCTGATTTTTCGGGTGGAGGAGCATTGCTCGATGAAGGTGTACACGGTGCAGATTTGTTGGCGTGGATATTTGGTTTGCCCCAGTCTGTAATTGGACTGATCAGTCATGAAGCATTGGGTCTGGGGGTTGAGGATCTTGGTATTGCAATTTATAAATTCTCAAGCGGCATGGTTGCAGAATTAACAGCGAGTTTTTCATTTGCAGCAGCCGACACCTCAATTGAAATTTATGGCAGCGAAGGAACCGTTTTGGTTTCAGCGGTTGATTTGGCTTCTAAAGAAATTACTTCTTCTGGCTTTGTTCGTTTGTATCAAAAAAGTAATTCAATACGTGAATGGCAAGTCATCCCAATAACACCGCAATTTAAATTAGGGGAGTTCCATCAGCAAAACGCCCATGCTTTTTTAAAGTGCCTTCGCGAAAACTTAAAGCCACTCATCACTATCGATGATGGTTTGCGAGCGCAGTTAATGGTTGCGACAGCTTACCGATCTGCAAAAACAGGTAAACGTATCGCAATCACTCAATAGCTACTTCATGCCTGCTACATGAAACCCACCACCGCCAACATTGATATGGGCCCCAGTGACCAATGACGCGTGATCGGACAATAGCCAAATAATTAATTCGGCAACTTCTTCGGGTTGCCCAATTCGACCTAATGGAATGGATGCTGCAACACGTTTTTTAAGCTCAGGATCTGTTTCGAGTTGAGTCGTCATTCCTGTTGCAGTTACGCCTGGTCTAACGGTATTGACGCGAATGCCGCAGGCAGCAACTTCTCTTGCAAATCCAGTTGTGAAAATATCAATTGCGCCTTTGCTACCTGCATAAGCGCTAGCACCAGGTCTACCGCCAATGGTTGCAGCCATCGATGAAACATTAACAATACAACCACCTTTTCCGCCCCCTTGAGTGGACATGATTTGTGCAGCTTGTTTGCAGCAATAAATAGTTCCTGTTAAATTGACTGCAATCATATTAGCCAAATTTTCGTAATTAATGGATTCGATGGTTGCTTCTAAATAAACGCCTGCATTATTTACAACAGCATCAATCGTGCCAAATTTGTTTTGTGTCGTTTTAAAAATATGTTCGATATCATATTTTTTTCCAATATCGCCAGGGATTGCAATCGCTTTTGCGCCTTTTTCTTTCAACTGTTGAACCACTTCTTGTCCTTGCTGCAAATGTTCGGGTAAGCAGGCAATTGCGACTTGATAGCCTTTGCTCGCTGCAAGAAGGGCCGTTGATCTTCCGATTCCGCTTGATGCCCCTGTGATCAGACAAGTCTTGGTAATCATGGTGTTGTGTCCTTTTAAAATTGCTCTGACCAATTTAAAATCAATGACCGCAAAGTCTTAACTGCAAGTGTTGGAATTCTTTTGGATGAGATACAGACATAAAAAGGTTGTCTAATCGTAGGCTCGATGATTGGAATGCCTTCTAACTCTCCTTTGTCTAATTCTTCTACAACTGACGCATATGTAGTGATTGTGTAAATTGGAAACCTTCGCACAATTCTTTTGATCAAGTAAAACGAATTGACATCTTGGACTATGTTGAGCGGTATGTTTTGCCTTTTTGCTTCCTCTTCTAGGATAATTCGACTTCCATTTGGAGGGGCTGACATGACCAATGGAAGTTTTGCCGCGTTCTTAAAATTTATTTTTGTTTTCTTCATTAATGGATCACCTGGTTTTGCTACCAAATACATTGGTAACGCAAAAAGTCTTGTTGAATCTGCAAATTTGGATGATGCTATTCGTGTTAAAACTGCAATCTCGCAACGGCCATCAGATAACCATTCCTCAATGGTGTTGGTTGTTCCTTCGGAAATGTGAATTTTTATTTTTGGATAATCTTTCGCTAGAACTTCGAGAAGATGCGATGTCAATGGCCAACCAATAGACGGTTGAGTAGCCAATTGAACGGTACCTGTTGTGATCGATTCAGCATGCTGCAGAAATTCTTTGAGCCCGTTAGCTTGGGAAACCAATGCTTCTAGCCTTGGCAAAACCATTCGACCTGCGGGTGTTAGTGAAGCACCACGACCTGTTCTATCAAATAAGCGAGTCCCTAAATTTTTTTCTAGAGTTGCAATACTTTTACTGACTGAGGATTGCGTCATTCCCTTTAATGTCGCCGTTCGCGAAAAGCTATTGGTTGCCGTTATGCTTAAAAAAAGTTCAAATGTTTGAATGTCCATCGTGGTTCCAATTTTAAGATCATGATATTCCCTAAGAGAATATCTGATATCGTATATGAGGCCTTGCAGAATATCAAGTTACTCCTAAAATTTATCTGAAAGAAAAAAAATACGCGTTTGCTTGTTGCGACTTGGTTTCCGCTAGGAGATTTCATGCCCCTTTTAAAGCGATACTTATATTGCCTATTAACGGCCTGTATCTCTTGGGTGTGTTTGTGCTCTATTGCTCATGCTCAAGATTGGCCAAGCAAACCAATCAAGTTGATCGTTCCCCATGCACCTGGTGGCGTTACGGATGCTGTTGCAAGAATACTGGCTCAACCATTGTCCGAAGCAATTAGGCAAACACTCATTATTGATAATCGGCCAGGTGCTGCCGGCTTGTTGGGAACGGACATAGCTGCAAAATCATCGCCCGATGGTTACACCTTATTAATGTATGTCGATACAAATACTATTTTTCCATCGACTATCAAACAACTCAATCATGACCCCATTCAAAGTTTTGATCCAGTTACGATATTGGGAAAAGGATCGCATGTATTGGTAGCGCATCCCAACTTAGGGGTAAACAATCTCCAAGATTTAATCCGATACATCAAGTTACATCCCAATAATCTTTCATACGCAAGCCCTGGAACTGGTAGTCCGCAGCATTTGGGTATGGAAATTATAAAAAATGCTTATCAATTGGATGTGACGCACATCCCATATAAAGGGGGGGGTCAAGCTATTTCAGATGTGGTTGGTGGGCAGGTCACACTTGGTATGCTGGGTATGGCTCCTGCCTTACCGCATATTAAAAGTGGCAAATTGATTGCTATCGCTGTCACTAGTCGAACAAGATCGGTTGCGTTGCCACAAGTGCCCACTGTTGCTGAATCGGGCTTAGCTGGTTTTGAGACGGGTCAATGGCAAGGCCTTGTAGTTCCAGCAGGCACACCAATCTCGATCATTGATCGTTTGCATAAAGAACTTGTCAAAATCATGCAACGCCCTGAAATCAGAGAAAAATTAATGAGTATCGGCATGGATAACAGTACGCATTCGAGTCCTGCCTTATTCAAGACCATGTTGAAAGATGAAGTTGTGAAATGGTCAGCTGTTGTCAAAACGGCTGGTATTCAACCCGAGTAAAAAATATGCAAACAAAACCATACAACATTCTATTCATCACATCAGATCAACAGCGTGGCGATTGTTACGGTTTTGAAGGTCGAAAAGTGAAGACGCCTCATTTGGATGAAATGGCAAAAAACGGTACGCGATTTTCATCCTGCATAACGCCTAATTTGGTATGTCAACCTTCAAGGTCGTCGATTCTGACGGGCTTGCTTCCTCGCACCCATGGTGTTTCAGACAATGGCATTGAGTTGCCAGATGCAACGGGCGAAAAAGGTTTTGCTGGCACGTTATCAAAAAAAGGTTATAGCACCGCATTGATTGGCAAAGCCCATTTTAAAACTTCTCATACCTTCAGTCCTACAGGTTCACCTGAGTGTCGAGAAAGCAGTGCAAACTTTGGCGCAGATTGGTATGGTCCTTATATGGGATTTGAGCATGTGGAGTTGATGCTAGAGGGACATAATATGTTTCCGCCAATGAAACCGCCATTGGGTCAACATTACGAACGTTGGTATCACGCAGATGGTCTCGGTGATGAAAGAACGGCACAGTATTGGAAATCATTGCCTCCTAAGACCGATGCGCATGAAACATGGAATTCTGCATTGCCTGTTGCATGGCATAACTCGACTTGGATTGCAGATCGCACCATTGACTTTATGCGCAACAAAAAAGAAAAACCATTTTGTGTATGGGCTTCATTTCCAGATCCGCATCATCCGTTTGATGCGCCCGAACCTTGGAGTAGATTACATCATCCCGACGAAGTCGATATACCAAAGTTTCGCGAATTGGATTTGGATCAACGCCCTTGGTGGCATAAAGCCAGCTTAGAGGGTAGTCCCAAAATGGAGAATGAACGACTCAGAAAGTTTAGAGAAAAATCGTCTCGCACTCCACATCAATCGGAAAAACAACTTAGAGATCTGATCTCTAATTATTATGGAATGATTTCCTTGATCGATCACCAGGTGGGTCGACTCAAGCTTGCATTGCGTGATTTGGATTTGTTAGATAACACTTTGATTGTGTATTCAACAGATCATGGCGATTGGTTGGGAGATCATGGTTTATTACTCAAAGGACCCATGGCTTACGAGGGACTGTTGCGAATCGGGATGCTATTTGAAGGCCCTGGTGTGCCCAGCGGAAAAGTCGTCAAAGATCCTGTCTCAAGTTTAGATTTACCACAAACATTTTGTGATTACGCGCAAGCGCAAATGCCGCATCCCGTGCATAGTCAAAGTCTGCGGCCGTTGATTGAGAAAGAAAATCACCACAGAGATTTTGCTTTCTCTGAATGGGATTTGCGTGCATCTCGCTGTGGCGTGGATTTGAATTTGCGCACTGTCCGTACTCAAAATTTAAAATTAACGGTTGAAGAAAATTCGGGTGCGGGTGAACTCTATGATTTATTCAATGATCCCGATGAAATGGTGAATCGATTTGGCGATCCTGCTTATGCAGCCAAGCAAAAAGAGTTAATGGACATGATTGCGAGTAGACCCGATGACACCTGCGAACCATTGCCACAAATTGGAATGGCATGATGAGTGATTCTCATGACTGAGAACTTGTTTGATATTCAAACGCCCGATGGCTTGATGCCGACTTGGGTGATTCATCCTGATCAAGGTGGTCCATTTCCTTTCATTATGTTTTGGATGGATGCATTGGGTATTCGCGAAGAATTAATTCGGATGGCACGTCGTTTTGCCGAGGCTGGATACGCCGTTTATTTGCCCAACTTGTTTTATCGCGATGGTGGTCCAAGTTTTGATACCAAGCCTCTTGCACATGGCATATTAGACCCTTGGATGATGCAACTCAATGAATCACTGAGTTTGAAAATGACATTATCCGATTGTGGTGTCATCTTGAAACATGCTGAAAAAAATCCAATTGTGCAATTACCAGGTGCCGTTATTGGGTATTGCATGGGTGGAAGGCATGCCATGGCAAGTGCTGCAGCCTATCCAACAACATTCAAAGCCATGGCCTCTATGCACGGGGGACGATTGGTGAACGATCAATTTGATTCCCCCCATCTGTGTATTCCACAGATTGAAGCTGAAATTTATTTTGCTTGGGCTGATGAGGATCCTTCTGCCCCTGCTTCGCACGCTGAGGTCATTGAAGCTTTATTGAAAAAACGTCCCCAAGCATATGAATTGGAATGGCACAAGGGCGCTTTGCATGGGTTCACATTTCCTGAGCGTTTTTGTTATCACCGTGAAGCTGCAGAGCGTGTTTGGTCGAAATTATTTGATCTGTTTGAGCGACAGCTCAAATCTCAACCGATTTCTTAAAGGAAAAAAATGAAACGATTTGTAATGATTGGTTGTGGTGGTTTTTCTAGACGATACCATGTGCCCACATTAAAGGCAGATAAACAGTTGCAGTGGGTAGGTATTTTTGATCCTCATCCAACAGATGCAGTCAAAGAATTAGCGCATCAAACAGGTGCCAAGTTGGTTGATCGAATCGATTTATTGCCTGCTGCCGATGCGGCACTGATAACTACACCACATACTCTTCATGCGCAGCATGTTGATTTCGCATTGAACAAAGGTTGGGCCACTATGGTTGACAAGCCTTTTGTAATGCATACCAAGGATGCTTTGCAATTAATAGAAAAAGCAAACAATAAAAAGTTACTCAATGCGGTTGGTTTTAATCGACGAATGGATCCAGGTTGTCTTAAAACGCGTGAATTGATAGCCAACGGAAAAATTGGACAGATTCGTTTTGTTCAAACCATTCAGTTGGGCTATGAAGCAGGTGGGTGGTTTTTGCAACCCGAACTCGGTGGCGGTGGTGCATTCACAGGTCGAGCTACGCACATGGCTGATATCGTTCCATGGTTGCTTCAAAAAAGACCGCATCGCGTGCGCAGTCGTTTGAGGCCTGGTCCTGCAGGTAGGGTCGATAGGGGGGGGTTCATTGATCTGGAATTTGATCAATTGGAATGCCAAATGACATGCATTGATCAGGGTTTACATATGTGGGATGAAATCCGTATTTTTGGAGAATCTGGATTTATTGAGCTAAGAAGACCGTTGAATTTTCCCACTGGATGGGCGATGCAGTGCCTGTCTGCTGATGGTCAAACAGTTGTTGATCAGGTGTCTGCGCAGCCAGGAGAAGGGGTAGTTACGACCAATTTCTTAAATGCTTTACATCAGGGGACAGCCGTGGCATGCTCATTCTTGGATGCGTTGCTTTCTGTCGAAATCATTGAGGCTGCTTTTGAGTCTGCAAAAAGCCTGCAAGCCCATGATGCAAACGCGATCGAGTTGACAAAAAAATAAAATCAGAAAACATTTTTATATTTTCAAAAGGAGACAATTATGAAGCAAGGAATTTCACGCAGAGATTTATCACTGGGTGCCGTATCGGCTGGCGCATTAAGCACGCTTGCATGGTCACCTAGCGCTTGGAGTCAAGCGGCCAAGCAAACTCCTTTCACTATTGTGATCAACAACTCACCTTGGTTTGATGGATTTAGAAAGGTGGTTGAAGCTTATGAAGCGGATACAGGTAATAAGGTTAACTTAGACGTTAATCCGTTTGGGGGTAGTTTAGAAAAACAACGTGCCTCTGTTAGAACCAAGGACGGAATGTTTGATTTGCTCATCATGAACGGTTTGTATTACCAAGAGTTTTACCATGGTGGTTTTTTGACCCCGCTCAATGAAATTGATCCTGGATTCAAACTCGATCCGCAAATGGTTCGTTATGACAATACGGTGTATTGGAATGAAACGACCAAATCACACGATCCTGCTGGGAAATTAATGTCCGTACCTGTGAATGGAAATATCCCACTTCTCTATTACAGAGCTGATTTATACGAAGAAAATAAACTTAAAGTGCCTGAAACATGGGATGAACTATTAGCGAACGCTAAAAAATTACATAATCCGCCAAAAATTTACGGCATTGTTCAACGCGGTGCTCGTGGTTCGCCAAACGATGTATCTTACGATTGGTGGCCATATCTCAATAGCTTTAATGGTAATTTGTTTAGAAATGAAGCAAAAGGTGATTTCACGATCACCATCAATAGCCCTGAAGCCAAAGCGGCGTTAGATTTTTATTTGCGTATGGCCAAAGAAGCTGGACATCCCCAGACTGGCGGATTGGCGCAAGCACAAATTATTCAAAATTTGGTGACCGGAAAAGCAGCGCATGCCTTATTGGTGATTGCGGCTTGGTCGCAAATGGATGACCCTGCAAAATCTGCAGTCGTTGGGAAATTGAATGCTGCTAAGGTTCCACGAGGCCCTAATGGAAAACCATCGCCTGTATTGGGTCATTGGTTAGCGGGCATTCCAAAAAATGTTCCCAAGGCAAGACAAACAGCTGCTTTGACCTTTCTGAATTGGTTTCAGACACGTGGTTCACAAGTTAAGTATTTACAAGCGGGCTCGCCGCCTGTTCGTCAAGATGTTTTATCCGATCAAGCTTTATGGAAAGATCCTAAAAACAGATGGATGTCCGCCATGGCTGAGAGCTCAAGCTTTACGCGTTTGATGTGGAGTATTCCTGAAGGCGCTCAAATTGGTGATGTTTTAGAGTTACGACTTAATCAAGCGGTGATTGGAGAACTTACAAGTTCTAAGGCCTTGAATTTGATTGCAGATGAGTCTCACGCCATTTTGGTTAGAAGTGGATACAAAACTGGCAAGATTACACCCTTGGCGTGAATCTGAGTAATCCCGTGTCCGAACTATTTTGGCGACGTTTAGCGTTAACACCCGCTGTGGGTGTTTTTGTCTTGCTATCACTATTGCCTTTGGCTAATTTGATTGCCATGAGCGTACATGAAATCCGTTGGCAAGATGGACACTCTGTTTGGACTTTTATCGGTACTTCACACTATGAGCGACTTCTCGATGATGGTTTACTCAAAAAAGGTTTTTTCAATACGATCTTTTTTTCAGTTGCTGGTGTCACGATTCAAATCATCCTAGGTTTTTTATTGGCTTGGGGAGTGAGTCGAATATCGCGCGGGCGTGTGTTGTATCGAACGATTTTTATTTTGCCAATTTTGGTACCCGGTATTTTGATTGGCGCCATTTGGAAACTCATGCTTAATTATGACTTTGGACTTGTCAATGGATTGATTGGGTTGATAAACGTTCAGCCGATCGATTGGTTGGGTACAGCCAGTCTCGCATTGCCCTCCGTAATCTTGGTCGATATTTGGCACTGGACACCTTTTTGTTTCTTGCTTTTGCTCGCAGGATTTGAATCCTTGCCACAAGAGTTGCACGAAGCTGCATTGATGGATGGTGTCACTGCATGGACTGAGTTGCGATATGTCTATATTCCCCTCATGATGCCTGTGATTGTTGTGACGTTTCTCTTTAGATTCATTACATCACTTAAAGTATTTGATGAAATCTATTTACTAACAGGTGGAGGGCCTGGTTCTTCCACTGAAGTCATTAGCTATACGATTTATCGTACATTTTTTACGCAAGACCAAATGGGATATGGGTCTGCCATGTCAGTTGCAGTGTTGTTTGCGATCGCTTTGTTGATGGTGCTGGGATTTTCGATGTCGCGCTATAAAGGGCAAGGTGTATGAAAATCATTCGATCAAATTTCGACTTTGAGCACTTTTTTTTGATTCTTGTCGCATGCTTTGTATTAGTGCCTTTTATTTGGATTGTGGCCGCAGGTTTTAAATCTCAAATTTCTTTGCTGCAGGGTGAAATCTTTTTTACACCTAATTTGGACAGTTTTCGTGAGGTCTTATTTTCTAAAACAACAGAATTTTTTTCCAATGCATGTAATAGCACAGTTATCGCAGTGATTAGTACATTTTTAATTGTTTTTTCGGCTACATTGGGCGGTTATGCGATGGAGAGAATGCACTGCCCCCGGTGGTTGATTCATACCTTGCTGGGATGGTCTGTTGTTTTTCATATGATCCCGCCAATTACATTGGTGGCCGCATGGTTTCCTATTTATCGAGAATTGGGGCTCGATAATACCTACAGTGGTATGGTTTTAGCACATATGGCTTTGCACTTACCAATGGCTTTATGGTTAATGGCTAATTTTATTCACGATGTGCCTATTGAGCTAGAGGAGGCCGCAAGAATCGATGGTTGTTCGACGCCTTACCTTATATGGAAAATTATTGTTCCTTTAATTGCGCCCGGGTTGGCTGCTACTGCCATTTTGATGTTTATTTTTAGTTGGAATGAATTCACGGTTGCACTCAATATGACTGCCAAGCAAACGTCTACTGTACCTGTGGCAATTGCCAAGTTTGCTCAAGGATATGAAATTAAATATGGAGAAATGGCTGCAACTGCTGCCTTGGCATTGATTCCTGCATTGCTATTTTTATTGTTGGGTCAACGCCATATTGTCAAGGGTCTTACAACTGGAGCGTTGAAATAAGATGCCTGAATTATTTGGAAAAAATCTTAGTAAAAAACAATTTCAAAAACACTTGGGTGATTGGCGGCAAATCATCGGTGTTGAATTGTATGAGCTCAGCGATGGCAGTCAGCGTGGTGTGCGTGTTTTGGAATTTAAAACAGGAAGCGGTTTATTGTTTACAGTGTTAATAGATCGCAGTATGGATTTCGGTCGTTTTGAATACAAGGGAACACCTTTTGCATGGCAATCAGGCACAGGCTTCCGTCATCCGCAGTTCATGGACCCGATGGGGGACGGCGGAAACGGATTCATGCGTGGTTTTTCGGGATTGTTGTGTACCTGTGGCCTGGATCATATTCGGCAGCCCGATCGTGGAAGTGCAGACCATTTTGATTTGCCTTTGCGTCAAGAAATTAATTACCCCATGCATGGTCGGGGATCCATGCAGCCCGCTCAACTCCATGGCTATGGTATCGATTGGCGAGGAGAAGAAGCGGTGTTGTGGTGTGAAGGAACGGTATCGCAAGTTCAAGTAATGGGCGAGTATCTCAGTTTGACAAGGCGGATCGAAGTTCAAATGGGTTCATCGACTATTCATTTCACGGACACCGTTCAGAATCATGGCTTTTCAAGTACGCCACATATGTTGCTTTACCACATCAACTTGGGTTGGCCTTTGCTTGATGAAAACTCTCGATTTGCCGCGCCAATTACTCGTACATTGGCCGCTAATATTTCAAAGCAACTTCAGCAAGCCGACTATCGAATTCAGCCAGCACCTCAATCTCGATTTGTTCAGCAAGTGTTTGATCACGAGTATCGAGCCGAACAGAATGGACGTGTACCCACTGCATTGATCAATGATCGATTGGGCTTGGGTTTGGTGTATGAGTTTGACGCTGAGGCTTTTCGATGCTTGCAGCAATGGCAAGGCTTGGGCGAGGGTGTTTATGGGTTTGGAATTGAACCAGCCACCTCGCATTGGGGCTCTCGCAATGACTCATTAGAAAAAAACGAAATCATCTTGCTTGAACACGATCAAAAAAGAATTTACAAAAGTAGTTTTTCTGTATTGGACGGAGCAAATGACATACAAACTTTTGATCAAAGATTGTTAAGTATTACCCCGTTGATTACGGATGGTTATCCTGAACGTGTCCAACAACCGAGAGGTGGACCACTCGTCAAATCATTACCTCAAAATGCAAAATCAGTCGGATAAAATAATGCCGGTTTTTGCAATTACTTCACCCAATCTTTTTCTTTCGTTGGCCATGAAGCTTTCAAATGCTTGTGGTGAATTTCCAATAGCTATTGCACCCGTTGAGCGTATCTTTTCTTGTACATCGGGTAGTTTTAATGCACGCTCAAACTCTGTATGAAGCAATTGAATCACATCAGCGGGCGTACCTGCAGGCGCCGACAATCCCCAAGATTGCGACATGTCATAACCCGCAACCGTTTCAGACATGGATGGCAAATCGGGCAACGCAGGGTTTCTTTGTGTCCCAGTGCTTCCAAGTGCTCTGACCCTTCCGCTGTTCATATGGGGTCCCGCAGCAATGGGAGACGTAATTATGAAATCCACATTACCCGCAATCACATCGAGCAAAGCAGGGCCAGCACCTTTGTAGGCCACATGCGTCATTTTGATATCGGCATAAAGTCCCAACATTTCACCAGCCAAATGTGCTGGAGAAGCGATTCCAGCCGACGCATAGTTGAGTTTGCCAGGATTTACTTTTCCGTATTGAATCAATTCTTTCAAAGTTTTTGCAGGATGTTTCAGATTAATCACCATCACATTAGTTGCCGTTGCAATTTGGGTGATGTGCACAAAACTTTTATTGTTGTCGTAGGGCAGATTCTTTTTAAGATTGGGCAATATGGCCCACAACGAAGTGGTATTGAGCAAAAGGGTGTAGCCATCAGCAGGCGCTTTAGCAACAATTTCTGCAGCAACAATACCAGATGCACCTGCTTTGTTGTCAATCACAATCGGTTGCCCGACACGTTCAGACACTTTTTGAGCCAAGATGCGACCCAAAGTATCGGGGGATCCGCCCGGCGCATCTCCTACAACCAAACGAATGGGCTTGTTAGGGTAAATTTCTGCGTATGCAATTGTTTGAAAAAAAATTGCCTTCAACACAATCAGACTCAAAACGATTTTTTTTGTTTGCTTCATCAGGTCACCTTTATTACAGATTATCACAATCTCTTTATTTTTTCCATCGAAAAATACACCCTTCCATTTTTCGTGTAAGGTTTTTCTTACTTTCCCCAACACATCACCTACAAGGCTTTTTATGAGTTCACAACCTACCAATGTTTTATTCATATTGTCGGATGAGCATACGAGAGATGTAACTGGATGTTACGGCCATCCATTTATTAAAACCCCCAACCTTGATCGATTGGCAGCAGGTGGCACACGGTTTGATGCAGCTTATACCAACTGTCCGATCTGTGTGCCAGCGCGAGCCAGTTTGCATACAGGTACGCATGTAGCAGAAAATCATTGCTGGGATAACGCACACGCTTATGACGGAACTATTCGCAGTTGGGCGCATCGCTTGCGTGATGCAGGTCATCACACCATGTCTATCGGTAAATTACATTTTAGAAGCGCAAATGATGACAATGGATTTGTCGAGGAAATTATTCCATTACATGTGGTTGATGGTCAAGGTGACTTGCTCGGATTGATTCGCGCACCTGTTCCTGCCGAGCGTGGCGGTACCAAAGATTTAGCGAAAGACGCAGGACCGGGTGAATCCACTTATGCAAATTACGATAGAAATATTCGCGATGCAACCATTCATTGGTTAACGCATCTAGCAAAAAAACAAACTAAACCATGGACCTTATTTGTTTCATTTGTGAAGCCCCATTTCCCATTGATTGCTCCGCAGGAATTTTATGATATGTACCCTGTAGATTCCATTCCAATGCCAAGACTCTATGGTCCAGAGCACTTTCCCAAACACCCTGTTGTGGCGGCGCTCAAGCGTTGCATGAACTATGACGAAGGATTTACGCAAGAAAAAGTAAAAATTGCTTTGGCTGCGTATTATGGAATGGTGAGCTTTTTGGATGACAACATTGGAAAAGTTTTAGATTGTTTAAAAAGCGCGGGATTGTCGGATTCCACGCGCATCATCTACAGTACCGATCATGGAGACAACTTGGGCAATCGGCACTTGTGGGGTAAATCAGTGCATTACGAAGAAGCTGCAGCGATTCCAATGATTATTTCTGGCCCAGGAATTCCAAAAGGACATCGCTCCAAAACACCTGTCAGCTTGGTTGATATTTATCCAACCATCGTTCAAAGTGTGGGGCTGCAACTAGATGATGTTGAAAAAAAACTACCAGGGCAATCGCTTGTAGAAATTGCACATCATGAACAATTCGAAAGAGTTGTATTGGGTGAATACCATGCAGCGGCATCGATTACAGCCATGTACCTCTTAAGAAAGGGACGCTGGAAATATATCCATTACGTTGGATATCAGCCTGAGTTATTTGATTTAGAAAGCGATCCAGGCGAGACGCGTGATTTGGGAAGCGACCCTAATTACGCTTCAACAGTTGCAATGATGGAGGAAGAGCTCAGAAAAATAATTAATCCTGAAGTCGTTAGTGCAAAAGCCTTTGCTGATCAGAAAGCAAAGATAGAGAAAAATGGGGGCGTTGCTGCGCTAATTGAGCGAGGAGACTTTGGATATTCTCCTGCGCCGGGTCAAAAACCTATTTTTGCAACCACACTTGAGGCTTAAATAATATGAGTGGATTACCACTTTCGCCATTATTAAATGCGCAAGCCTTTGATATTCAATGGAAGTCACCTGAACAAGTTGTTGCAGGTATGCCCACAACATGGGCTGTGACAATTCAAGCATTAAAACAAGCAATGCCTGCGCATTCGCGCATCGCTTTGGTTTGGCGATGGCCTTCTGATTGGGATGCGCCGCAATGTCACGATCCCCAAGGGTTGGGTTACACGAGCATTAAAACAAGTACTGATTGTTCATTACGGTGGAGGAATTACCGAAGTATTGAGTGGCATCCATTTGATCATGTTTTTGAAATTGAATTACTTGATCGCATCGATAAGGGTCAGCAGATTGAAATCACACTAGGGGATACTGTATTTGGCTCTTTAGGTATGCGGCCTCAAACTTTTTATGAAACTGCCGCGCCTATTTCTATACGATTTCAATCGTCCGAGCAGCCATGGTGTGAAATTGGTCGCTATGAACAGCAAATAGTTTCCGATATAGCGCATGCATGGACTTTGATTGTACCTACAGATGTAGTAGCAGAGGAGATATTTGATATTGCGCTTCGCATTGAAGATAAATGGTGCAACCCTGCAAAACTAAGTACACTTCCACAAATTGATGGCGCTGATTGGGTGGGCCAGCCTATACATCTCATAGAAGGTGTTTTTGTGTGGCCAGTGCGCATCGATCGACTCGGAACACGGCAATTATCTGTGAGTGGTGTTTTGCCATTAGTTTTCTCAAATCCGATGCAAGTTCATGCGCACAAGCCGAAAAATAAAATTTACTGGGGTGATATCCATGGCCAAAGTCTTGTTGGCTGCGGTGCAAGAACAGTGGATAATTATTTTTCTCATGCAAAAGAGTTTGCCCGTTTAAATTTCTCGAGTCATCAGGCTAATTGTTTTTTAGTAACGCAAGACGAGTGGAGGGAGACGCAAGAAATTACAAAAAAATTTAATCAATCGAAAGATTTTGTTGCCCTGCTAGGTCTTGAATGGTCTGCGAGTACTGAAAAAGGAGGCGATCGAAATCTTTATTTTTCTGGCGATCAAGCTCAAATCACGCGATGCAGTCATGAATACATTATGGATGTATCCGACCTTGATTCAGATTTACCAACTGCACCAGATTTGCATAAACATTATCAAGATAAAGATGTATTGATTGCTTTGCATGTGGGGGGGCGAACAACAGATTTGAGTCAATTTAATCCTGCCCTGGAGCGATTGGTGGAAATTCATTCAACCCATGCCACATCAGAATGGTTTTATTTTGAGGCACTCAGTCGCGGATACCGTGTTGGCGTGATAGCGGGTAGTGATGGTGTTGATGGGCGTCCTGGCACCAGTCATCCGGGGCACCAACTGGTGCGCAATGTTCGTAGCGGTCTTGTTGCTGTTCCTATGCCAAATTTAACTCGCAATGAACTTTTATCTGCGTTAAAAAATCGACACTGCTATGCAACGACAGGTGAAAGAATTCGATTAACCTTTAATGCTGACTTGCATGAAATGGGTTCAGAATTTAAAGCAACGCAAGCACCGACATTGAGTTGTACCATTCAAGGAACAGCGCCTCTAGAGTCAATTGATTTTTTTAGAGGAACCGAAATTATCCAGACGCATCATTTTTTTGATTGCTTACAAGAAAAATCAAATCTTGTTCGTATCGCTTGGAAAGGTGCTACCAAGCCTGGAAATTTTTCAAAGGCGCGTATGGTGTGGGATGGATCTGTGAGTTTATCAAAGGGTAGGTTTGAATCAGCGAATAACTATTCGATAGATACGCCAGATGAAGGAATTTCTGTTTTTTCAGATCAAAGAATTGAGTGGAAATCGAAAACGGGAGGAGACTGGGACGGCGTGATTGTTCAAGTGAATGCAGATCAAGATGCAGTTTTGACAATTACGACTCCTCAAATTAGTTCATCAGTTGGGTGGGGTGAATTGTCTGTAAATTCTCTTTCTATCAAAGACTTGGATCCCTCGAGAGAATTAGAAGTTTTACGTTTGCCTGAGCAAATGCCTTCACCTAATGGTGAATTTGAGTTTAAGGACGAAGCCTACAAAAAGGGATGGAATGCGTATTGGATACGCGTTCGTCAAAGTAATGGGCACATGGCTTGGAGCAGTCCAATATTTGTATATTTTGATTAAGTCAAACGCACGTGAAATATTTTATTTAGTTTTGTATGCTGTAACGTCGATTTCAACTTTTGCATCGATCATTAATCGGGCTTCGACTGTTGAGCGTGCAGGTCGATGGTCGCCAAAACATTCCATGTAGACTCTATTGAAGCTACCAAAGTCGCGCGCATCATCAAGCCAAACATTAACCTTGCAAACATCAGATAGATCGCACCCAGCCAGCTGCAATGCTTGTTTGATTCGAGCAAAGACTTGTCGTGTTTGGGCTTCAATACCTCCCTGAACCACTTCACCTTGGTCATTCGTAGGCACTTGACCTGAAACAAAAACAAAGTCGCCAGCACGGGTAGCCGGCGAAAGGGGTCTTGCTAAACGATCAGAGGCAATAGGGGATGTGCCTAACATTTCAACTGGCATAAATTCTCCTTGGTAATTTTTATAAATTCTTATAAATTATTATAATGCCGCAGGCTTTTTTTGTAAGTCAATATCATGCAATTGAATTCATCCTTTAAAGGATATCCATCGCACTATCCAGCTATCGAAATGGCCGAGATAAAGCAATTTCAATGGAACGTGCTCAAGGGTGATTTGTCTTTTCCCTTGGCTGTCCTCAAAAATTCATCGCTTGATCATAATTTGCAGTGGATGAAAAAGTTTTGTCTTGATAGAGGCATAGATATTGCACCTCACGGTAAAACAACCATGTCGCCTGAGTTGTACGCTAAGCAAATATCAGCAGGCGCATGGGGCATTTCATTTGCCAATGTTTTTCAAGCAAGTGTTGGCGTGCGTTGTGGCATTCAAAATATTATCATCGCTAATCAGGTATTTCAATCCATTGATCTTGATTCATTAAGTCAATTTCTGAGCGCCAATCCAGATCTAAGAATATTCTTTTTAGTTGATTCACTCAAACAAATAAGAATAATTGAAAAATGGAAATTAAAAAATAAGTCTGCAACTATTTTCAATGTTTTATTGGAAGTTGGAATCGATGGTCACCGTACGGGTTGTCGTACACATGCACAAGGTTTGGAGTTAGCACAAGCGATTCATCAAAGTCCTGCGCTCATTTTGTCTGGAATTGAATGCTACGAAGGTGGATTGGTGACATGTAACCATGCTAACGACCAAGCGGGTGTTGCTCAATTGATGGCGCGTGTGAATCAACTGGCTTTGGCTTGCGAAAAAAATCAATGGTTTGAATATGAAGAAGTATTGATTACTGCAGGCGGATCGGCTGTTTTTGATTTGGTTGTCCAGAATTTGAAGCCATCAATGAAAACAAAGACGCGCAGTATCTTGAGATCAGGTTGTTATTTAACGCACGACCATCAGCGTTACGATAAATCGATGAAATGCATCGCCGAGCGACTGCATTTGAAAGAGACCCTGCGTCCTGCAATTGAATTGATCGCAGGCGTGCAATCTTGCCCCGAGCTAGGACTGGCATTGCTCACCATGGGCAAGCGCGATGTTTCTTTTGACTTAGATTTGCCTCAACCGATTTGGCGTTTAAATGTCGGAGACAAGCAAACAAGTGCGGTCCCTGATCATTGGGTAATTACTCAGCTCAATGACCAGCATGCTTATTTAAAGTACAACGCCTTATCCCCCGAGGATGAGCATCCCCAGATGGGGCAAGTGGTTGGATTTGGTATTTCGCATCCTTGCACCACGTTTGATAAGTGGCGCTGGATGCCAATCGTAGAAGATAATTATCAGGTTGTTGAGGCAATAAGTTTAAATTTTTAATTTATATAAATATTTATATAAGCGACCGTTAATATTGCACCAATTAATGCGATTTTTATATCCTCTCGAAGGTGTTGTTAAACCAATAGGATATTCTTGATAATTGACTACAGATGGTTTAATTTCTTAAATAATAAAAAAAATATTTCATCGATCCTTAAGTATTGTGCCATCGTCCGACTTCAGAAGGTTTGATACAAATAGTGGTAACTGATTAAAGTAGGTTTCGGGTTCATCTTTCAACCTAATGAGTGAAGATGAAATCCACTTCGATTAAGCTTTGAATCACAACACAACTAAGGTAATTAAACCAACTCAACCGCTGCTTTTAGTTGGCTAGGACTGCTGTACAGGTAAGCAGCGGTAGTGCTGATGCTGCGATGCCCTGCAAGCGTTTTCAAAATATGAATCGCTGTGCCTTTGTTGGCGAGGTTAGTTAAAAACGTTCTGCGTCCGCTGTGACTGCTAGCACCTTCAAGTCCAGCGCCTTCGTAAAGCAGAGCGAATGTTTGTGCCAAACTGTTTGCGCTGAAGCCAGCTTTGACGCTTTTCTGGCTAGCAAAGAATGGATAGCTGCGATCCACGCACTTGGCTTGAGTTGCGTAGGCTTGCAATTCTGCTTTTAGTTTGCCGCAGACAAACACTGTGCGGGCATGACGTCCTTTGGTCATGTCGGGCAGCAAGCGGATTTCATCTTTAATTTCTCCGTCACTGTTTGTGACGTCGCTCCAGCGCAAGCAAGCAACTTCACCAATGCGCAAACCCGCCCAGTGTGTGAGCAGCATCATTGATCTATTACGAGCTGCGTATTTGCGTGTATTGATGTAGTTCAGCAACCGCTCAATTTCAGCAGTAGTCAGTGTTTTTGCTTGTGCCATTTTTTTCTCCAAATCATGTAATTTCGTTAGTTCTATTTTGTTTTCATAGATTTATTTGGGCGACCTGAAACCCGCTAAATGTTCGGGTTAAGCAAAATCATGGTCTAACAAAATCAATGACTTAGCCCACAAATCATGGAAAAGTAGAGTTTTCATAGATTTTTTGTGGATAACGGGGCAGGGCTTTGGATAACGGGAGCGACTTAGCAGCTAGCCCTATAAGCGTTGATCACGTGAACAAGCACCCAAAGTATTCGAGCGGCCAAATCGGATTGCTTGCTGCGTGCTTAAAGCGTGCAATTCACGGGCTAGAAGTGTCCAGATTCTGGACGGTGCATGAAATTTGTGGGATCTGCGCCACGAAATGTTCAGGCTTTACCTGAGGTTTGGGGTTCTGTGCGAGATGTGGGTTTTAAGCCGCAGATTTAGGTAACCCGAAGCAGTATCGGGTTACCTATGAAATTGGTTGTCCAAACGCATGCTTGAAACAAAACTGTGTGCTTGTATTTGAACGGCGCACTCAGCATGAAAACACAACAAGAACTGCAGGAACTGGGACTAGATAAATTGACCTTGGATCAATTCACTGGCACCGGGGCTTACTACAGAATCAGCAGAATGCACGTGCTAACAGATGGAACCCGGTACTTGGCAGAGCAGGGCACTTGCTTTTGGATGATGGACGCCATTGCCAGTCACTTGTTCGAGATTGGCACAGCGGACTGGTTCGTGCTTGTCCGTGTACAAGTCGCAGAGGGCAGAGCTGTGATGATCTACGAGGATGGCAACGATCGCGAGCACGCCAGACAGGAAATACCCTACACAGACTTCCCTTTAGATTCAATCACGCTCTACGCCTGCTGGGATCAGGCGCACTGGGTGATCATGCTGCCTAGCGAATATTGATCACATAAAAAAGTAAAAATAGATGATCATTTGCATGCGTCGTAATCCATCTGCTCGACCGATTTGACGTCCAGAACCATCATAAATTCGCTCGCCGTCGATGCGTCCCATTTGGGAGCCTGAGCCACTGTAAAGACGTTCCCCATCGATTCGACCAACCTGGCTGCCCGAAGAGTTGTAGACACGGTCGCCATCAATGCGGCCCAGCTGACGGCCGGATCCGTCGTAAATTCGTTCACCATCTACTCGACCAATTTGACGCCCCGAACCGTCGTAATAACGTTCCCCATCCACGCGACCAATTTGGCGACCACTGCCGTCATACATGCGTTGAGCAATTGCCATGGGCAGGCAGAGTAGGGCAATGATCAGGGCGGTGATTAAGCGTTTCATTTCAAATCAGTATTCGTTTGTTTTAAACGCATTAAATCACCTCTTTAGCCGTGGTTTATGAATACGCGCAGTCATCTTCTAACAAAATCTAAAAACGCTTGTGTTGAAGCTTATCTCCTGAGCGGGGTGAGTATTTGCCTCAAGCCGTTGTGATCTATTTCCTGCATCAAAGCCAAAAGACGGCCGATTTCACCCTTGGGGAATCCTTCCCTTGCAAACCAGTTCAGGTAGTTACCAGGCAGGTCAGCCAAAACTGTGCCCTGGTGCTTACCAAAAGGCATCTTCATGGTAACGAGCTTTTGCAGATCTTCAGAGTTCATAGCGAGTTAGTGATCTTGATTCAAAACGCTTTGTTTATGTTTTCTGCAACTTGAGCCTGACTTGCTTTTCGATTTCTAGTTTTTTCTCCATTTCAATTTTCCATTTAGGAAGAATTTTTCTTAGGTAGTAGGACTTGGGCACATACAAACCCTTTTCTTTGCGATCTCTTTTGTTTTTAGTATTGAGTTCATACTGAAGATCCGTAATTTCCAAAATCTCTGCATCTTTAAAAGTAAGTCCCGATTTGATTGGCTCTGTGGAGGGGAATTTCCCTCGAGCCGCGTTCTCCACAAGGTACAAGGCTTCTTTCAGTTTTTTGCTAACCAGGATCCCAAGTGCTGTACGTGCCTCTAAATTAGCGTGTGTTTTTTTGTCGTCAACCTTGAGCTGTTTTGTCCAACTACTTGTGATACCCCAGACAACTGCTAGTTGCCAATGCTCGACCTTTTTGCCTGACTTTTTCTCCATGCGTGGCTTTCCAACTATGACCTTTCTATATTCTTTAAGCGTAATTATTCTTATTTTGTTATTTAAAAGCTGAATTGGACCCAGTGGCAAATACGACCCGTCAGTTTGCTGGACATAAAAAACATCTTTTCCCCGCTGGTCCCACCACTCTAGGTAAGGAATAGAAAAAATGTCGCCACACAAGGCATAGGTTTCAAGAACTTGATCCCAGTCGAATACTTTGTCGATCTGCTGTTGTTCGACCACTCCGCCAGTCATAAATTTATGCGCCAACTGATAGCTAGGGCTTAATAGCAAGAAGTCATGAAAAAACTCATGTTCATCATTGGGGCGACCATGATCAAGACGACTTTGATCACCTAGGGTTCGAGTACTTTTCATGTGAATTTTGAAGAAAAACCTTGTATGAAATGGCCACGTGCGCATTCTATGCAAGGACGAAACAGCTCATTTCGTTTGGAATCACTCCCGTTGCGGAAACACAAACAAACCAGTTGAAGCAATGGCCACACACCTGTGGTCTTTATTAACCAGTAATTA
>Ga0214923_10002180_pt1 | contig 26465 bp, 24 predicted proteins | sample LL1510_MetaG_FD_177993 | JGI IMG/M metagenome (GOLD analysis project Ga0214923, IMG submission 177993) | Freshwater microbial communities from Lake Lanier, Atlanta, Georgia, United States - LL-1510 | ecosystem: Environmental > Aquatic > Freshwater > Lake | place: USA: Georgia | collected...
ACAACATTCAAGGTGCCTTAGCAAAATGTTCTAATACCGATTCACCGGTTGCCAAAATGTTGGAAAAAGGCATTCAAAAAATTGATCGTTCTCCAACAGAATTAACCTCAACGATTGAAAATACTGGGAAATTTGAAGTCTTACGCTTGGAGCAACGTCTGAACTCATTGGCAACGATGGCTGGTGCCGCACCAATGGTTGGATTCTTAGGAACAGTAATTGGAATGGTAAGTGTATTCTATGAATTAAGCGAATCACAATCCTTAGAAATTAAAACCATAGCCCCAGGTATCATGACAGCCATGATCACCACGGTAGGTGGACTAATCGTCGGGATTATCGCATTCATGGGATACAACTTTTTGGTTGGTCAAATTGGAAAAGTGATTTACCGCATGGAAAATGCAGCCCTTGAATTGGTAGAATTCGCAGCAAGAAGAAAAGAAAGCAAGGTTAAAAATATGGACGTTTAAATTCCACATTATGAATTTCAATTCACGAAATAAGGTAAAAATTGAAGGTGGAATGGCATCTATGACCGACTTGGTTTTTTTGCTACTTATTTTCTTTGTTATCATGAGTTTAATGGCGAATAACCAAACTCCAATTGAACTTCCGAAAACAAGCGAAAATCCACCTAAGGATCAAAATCCGGTAGAGGCAACGGTAATCATCAACGCGGATAATACCTATATAGTTAATACAGGAGATGGTGGCACGGAAAATGCTCAAACCTACCAGAACATTGAGGAAATTAAGGATCTTGTTTACCAAGCAGTCGAGAAATCAGGAAAGAAAAAATTGCGCATCGCCTCACATCGAGATGCACGTTTCGAAGCTGTTTTCAAAGTGATGGCGCTTTGTCAAGTGAACGAATGGTCTCCAGTAATAGCCTACGAAAATGAATAAAGAAGCAAGAGATAGAGAAAAATACAGTGATGTTGGAGACGAACGTAAATCAGGCGTTGCAACTGCTGTGATAATAATTTCGACATTATTACTTCTATATTTTTGGCCAAAAATTGAAACGACTAAAGAAACTACCCAAAAACAAGTCGAGATAGCCCCTCCCTTGGATTTCAAAGAATTGGACTTGAAAGATTTGAAAGTGGAGAACAAAGAAGGTGGTCAAAGTACCGCCAATAACAATCCTAATAGAAAAACAAATTCCCGCAATAAGTTAACCTCCAATCAAACTGGAGGGGACGAAACGCCCTCAGGGTCTGAACGTCAATCGGATAATCCCTTTGGCAATGGTGGTACAGGCGACGATGGCGATCGATTTGGCAGAAATGGGAATGGAAATCAAGGCGATGGGCCTGATGACCGCGGAAATGGAAATACGGGAGGTAATGCAGATAGAAAATTAATCAATCAACCTTCTATCCCTCAGTATGAAATCAATTACGATTGTAAAATATCCTTGAAGGTAACCTTAAATGACGATGGTTCGTGTCGCACCGTTACAGTTATTAAACGCGAATCTAATTGCAACGATATTAATATTGTCAATGATGTGATTGCAAGGGTAAAAAGAACGATCAAATACAACATGAGAACTTCGGGAGCAAAAGATCACGCATTTTTCATTGTCAGAATTGATTCCAGATAATTACCAAAATGCACTAGATTGGCTGTTTAGTCAATTTCCTTCGTACCAACAGCTTGGTGCTACTGCTTACAAACCCGGCTTAGAGAATACGCGAACGCTTTTATCTTTCTTTGGAAATCCGCAGGATGGCTTGCGTTTTATACATGCGGCAGGAACCAATGGAAAAGGTTCTACGTGTAGTTATCTTGCTTCATTTCTCAGTAATGACAAAGAAAAAGTCGGCCTCTTCACTTCTCCTCATATTTATGACTTTAGAGAGCGTATTCGGGTAAATGGCACCATGATTTCTGAACAAGAGGTTCTTGATTTCAGTGAAAAAGTGAAAGGAATGGACCTTAAATTTCAACCGTCATTCTTCGAGATTACGTTTGCAATGGCACTTCTGCACTTTTCACAACAACAATGCACTTGGGTTGTCTTGGAAACAGGCATGGGTGGTAGATTAGATGCTACAAATGTGGTGCGACCAGAAATTAGTATTATTACAAACATTGGGCTAGACCATACCCAATTCTTAGGTCATACACTCGAGGAAATTGCCGTTGAAAAAGCAGGAATCATTAAACCGAACGTACCGGTGGTAATAGGTAAACGTCAGAAAGAAACTTTTGAGGTATTTGAACAAATTGCCAAAAATAATAACGCTCCGATTTATTTCGCTGAAGATGAAAGATCAACAAGCTGGGAAATAGATAAACATGACTTGCCACACTATCAATTTAGCAATTTACGTACTGCTGTGACAAGTCTAAAAATCTTGGGTTTTAATGTTGAGCAAACTAAAGTTGACTCACTTCTGATGAACCTACATCAGCATACCGGGATTTTTGGTCGACTCACTAAAATACAAGAGAAACCAGCTGTTTACCTTGATGTCTCACACAATAGTGATGGAATTAAAGAGACACTTCGGCACTTTAAACCAAAAGGTAAGTTACATATCATTTACGGATGTTCACAAGATAAAAACATACTGGAAATCTTGTCACTCTTTCCTCAAAATTGCTCTCTTCATTTATGCACCTTTTCAAATTCTCGAAGTAAAACTCTTGAGGAATTAAAAATTATTCAGCAGTCAGACGCACGCATCGTTGCCCTACATCAAAACGTGAACCTCGCCTTAAAACAAACGAAAGAGCTTCTTGAAGAAAATGATATTCTATTGGTAACCGGTAGTTTCTTCCTGATTTCGGATGTTGATCAAGATGTTTGTAATTTTTCTTCTTAGGCATTCGCTTATTTGGTAAAAGAATTATCTTTGTTGAGATGGAAAAACAAGTCATTCTCAATGAAAAGCACCTCGAACTGACATTGAAAAGACTTTCCCATGAATTAATCGAATCCCACCTTGATTTTTCACAAACAGTGCTTGTTGGTCTACAACCGAGGGGTATACACGTGGTTAGCCGCCTAAAAAAAGTCTTGGAACAGATACTTGGCCAACCTGTTTTGTGCGGAAATTTAGATATTACCTTCTTCCGTGATGATTTCAGAAGAAGAGAACGTCCACTCATACCGAGTATTACAAACCTTGATTTCAGCATTGAAAATAAAAAAGTGGTGCTTGTCGATGATGTTTTGTATACGGGCAGAACGATTAGATCCGGATTAGATGCGTTAATGACTTTTGGACGGCCTTCAAAAGTTGAACTATTGGTTTTGGTTGATCGGAGATTTCGTAGGGATTTACCGATTCAGGCAGATTACGTTGGAAAAGCTGTTGATACGCTTATTTCCGAGCGAGTTTCTGTTGAATGGAAAGAAACCGAAGGTGCAGATAAAGTAGTATTATTTACAAAGGAATAGCATGACGAATATAAGTGTTGATCACCTTACGGGCATAAAAGACTTAAAGCAACAAGACATCGAATTGATTTTCAAAACTGCAGACAGTTTCAAAGAAGTGATTAACCGCCCGATAAAAAAAGTGCCTTCCCTGCGCGATATTACCATAGCAAACATTTTTTTTGAAAATTCTACACGAACCCGTTTATCCTTTGAGCTTGCAGAAAAACGTCTTTCAGCGGATGTGGTTAATTTTTCAGCTTCTGGAAGTTCTGTAAAAAAAGGAGAAACTCTAGTCGATACCGTAAACAATATTTTGTCCATGAAAGTGGATATGGTTGTGATGCGTCACGCTAGTCCTGGCGCTGCAGAATTTCTTTCGAAAAAAGTCAATGCACGTATCATAAATGCCGGTGATGGTACACACGAACACCCAACACAAGCGCTCTTAGATGCCTATTCTATTCGCGAAAAACTAGGTGAGGTAGCAGGAAAAAAGGTTGTGATTGTGGGCGATATCTTGCATTCGCGAGTAGCTTTATCTAACATTTATTGTCTACAGAAATTAGGAGCAGAAGTTATGGTTTGCGGACCTACAACGCTAATTCCAAAATACATACATGAATTAGGAGTTCACGTTTCTCACAACTTGGTGGAAGCCCTTGAATGGTGCGATGTCGCTAATATGTTACGTATACAATTGGAAAGGCAAGACATTAAATTTTTTCCTTCCTTGAGAGAATATTCTATGCTTTTCGGACTGAACAAAGAAATTTTAAACAGCTTATCCAAAGAAATTGTTGTCATGCATCCAGGCCCAATAAATCGCGGAGTTGAAATCACCAGTGATGTCGCCGATTCTAAGCAATCAATTATTCTTCAGCAGGTTGAAAATGGAGTTGCTATACGGATGGCAGTAATTTATTTACTCGCGGCAAAGATTGAGCGATGATTTTTTATTTAACTTTGAAAAAATAGGCCATGAACTTTTCAATATCAACCCACGGAAATGCTATCGTTGTGCACTCTCACGTTGCCAAACTCGACTCTAGTAATGCGCCTGATTTAAAAGGAATATTTCTGCTTCACAATAAAAACGGTGTGAATCAAATCGTTTTTGAAATGGCCGAGACGCTTTACTGCGACTCCTCTGGCTTGTCTGCCATATTAGTAGCCAATCGATTGTGTAAAGATACCAATGGAACTTTTATACTTTGTGGTCTGCAGTCCGCTGTGCGCAAAATGGTTGAAATTGCTCAATTGGATAGAGTACTCAGTATCGAAAGTAGCGTTGAAGATGCGCTAAGTCATATGAATTCTTGAATTTTTTTGTCCGCATATTAGGAAGCGGGGCCGCCTTGCCCACCTCTAGAAGAGCACCGAGTTCCCAATATATTTGCTGTAATAACCGTCATATCCTTATCGATTGTGGTGAAGGAACACAAATGCAATTACGTAAATATGGGGTTCACATGCAACGTATTTCACATATTTTGATTTCGCACTTGCACGGTGATCATTTTTTTGGTTTACCTGGACTATTAAGCACCATGAACTTACTCGGCAGAGACAAAGGAATTACTGTTTACTGTCCTCCTGAATTGCCTTCAATATTGCAACAGATATTATCTGTTGGAGGAAATAAATTGACATTTAATGTGGAATTTAAAGTGCTTTTCTTTGATTCAAAAAACTGTATTTTCGAAGACGATAAAATTGAAATTTGGAGCTTTCCGCTAAAACACCGCATTCCAACTTGTGGTTTTCAAGTAAAAGAGAAAACAAAGCCCTACCGAATTGACGCAAAAAAATGTGAAGAAGCGGGAGTGGAATTGCATCACATGCCAAATCTGTTGGAGGGAAAAAATATACTTATTGATAGTATAGAACACGATTTTAGAAAGTTTACTTTGAAACCAAAACACTCCTTTGCGTATAGCTATTGTTCAGATACGTCTTATGACGAAACATTGATTCCATTTATAGAATCTTCTGACCTACTTTATCACGAGGCAACTTTTTCATCAAAACACAAAGAAAGAGCAAAAAAGACTTTCCATTCTACAGCACAACAGGCCGCTACGATTGCACATAAATCGGGAGTAAAAAAACTTATTTTAGGACATTTCTCCTCACGTTATACAGAAGTAGACGAATTGCTAGACGAGGCAAAGCAGATATTTCCTGCGACACACTGTGCCGAAGACGGTGCTATTTATGACTTATCTCAATAATATTATCCTTAAAAGGATAGTCGCAGAGAGGAATAATCCAAATAATGTGATAAATAAATAGAAGTCACTTTGACGCACATGTGCTTCGGAAATGTAATTCTCCTTTTCATGGAAACTTGCTCGGTGGTAATCGTTATGTTGATATAAAAAGAAAGGTAAAAAGCGCTTTATTAACTTTTCTTCCAATTGTGCCTATTTTTTTCATGATCTTTAGTTTTTTCTTCAAAATTGCATACTTAAGGGAGAGAAAAATAGAATTAACATTCAGTCGAGAAAGAAATTCAGTTTTAGCACGGGGTTTATTGTAAGTGTTTTTTTGCTACTCGTTCGTAATTCTACGGAATTACTTTTGTGATTTGAAAAACAATACGATTGAAATCCCTAAGAAAAGTATGTTCGGAACCCACACTGAAAGAAGAACAGGAACGCCCAAGTTAACAGAAGCCACCGTCATCATTTTCATTGAAAAAATATAAATGAATACGAAAAGTAAACCAATGGCAATATTTACACCTATTCCACCTCTTCGTTTTTCTGAGGAAACTGCTACCCCAATTATCGTGAGAACATAAGCTGCAAAAGGATAAGAAGTACGTTGGTGTAATTCGATTTCATAAAAAGGAACTAAATCGGAACCTTTTTGGCTTTCTCGTTCAATCATCTTACTGAGTTCATTATAGGACATGGTTTCAGCAATATTCTGTCGTTGTGCCATTTCTTCCATTTGGAAGGCAAACGTCGTATCCTTTCTATGCCCATACTTTATCTTTCCGATTGGAAATTCAAAGGATTTCTCGTAATAATCTTCAAGTGTCCATTGAAAAGTACCTGGTATATTCTTTGCATAGCGAGCCTTCAGAAAGTACTTTATTCTGTGTTGCTCATCAAATTGTTGAATTATAAAATTGTGCGCACGATCTTCAAACTCAACGAAGTTGGAGAAATAAACGTGTAAATTTCCTGGGTATTCTGCATTATAGTCTTCCACTACAAGCGCATTTCGGTAGTATTGATTTTCAAAATCTAAGCGTTTTTTATTAGCCGAAGGAACAATTAAATGATTCAACACGAGAGATAAAACCATCAAAACAGTTGCAGCCATAAGATAAGGCCGATATAGACGAAATACAGGTTTTCCACTAAACAAAATAGGTACGATTTCCGTGTCCTTTGCCATTTTCGCAGTGAACCAAATGACGGATAAAAAGATAATCATGGAAGAGAATAAATTTCCATAATACAATATAAAGTTCACATAATACTCGAAAATAATTCCTGAAATTGGCGCTTTATTACTGATAAATTCACTTAACTTTTCAGAAATATCAAAGACTGTCGCAAACATCATGATGATGCCGAGCATAAAAAAATACGTGCCCAAAAACTTTTTTACAATATAGCGATCAATGATAGACATCAACGTCTTTGCTTCAAGATTGGAATTAAGTTATCTTTCCAAGTAGTAAACGTTCCTGCATTGATTTGATTACGCGCTTCTTGCATTAACTCGAGGTAAAAATTCAAATTATGAAGCGTTGCTACTTGAACTCCTAAGTATTCGCCTGCTTTTATCAGGTGTCGTAAATAAGCTTTAGTATAAACTCTATCTGAAAATAGCTCACTCTTTTCCTCAATCGGACTAAAATCATTTGCCCATTTTTCATTTTTGATGTTCAGCGTTCCGCTCCATGTAAAAAGTAACCCGTGACGTGCATTTCGACTTGGCATCACACAATCAAACATATCAACCCCTAAAGCAATGCATTCTAATAAATTTGCTGGAGTTCCAACCCCCATTAAATAGCGTGGTTTGTCTTTCGGTAGAATTGAACATACTAAATCTGTCATTTCGTATAATTCCTCTTCGGGTTCTCCAACAGATAGACCTCCAATTGCATTTCCTTCAGCATTGCAACTTGCAATTTTTTCTGCAGAAGCTACACGTAAATCCTTGTATACACTTCCTTGAACAATTGGGAACAAGGCCTGAGAGAGACCGTATTTAGGTTCGCTTGCATTCATTTCGATGATACACCGATCCAACCAATCATGCGTAATTTTCAATGATTTTTTAGCATATTGGTAATCACACGGGTAGGGCGTGCATTCATCGAATGCCATAATAATATCAGCCCCAATGCTACGTTGAATTTGAATGGCGCGCTCCGGGGTAAAAAAATGATAACTTCCGTCTAAATGTGACTGAAATTTAACTCCTTCTTCAGTAATTTTTCGAGATGAAGCCAATGAATAAACTTGGTAACCACCACTATCTGTCAACATGGGCTTATTCCAACCTATAAATTTATGTAAGCCTCCAGCTGCTTCCATTGTGGACATGCCGGGTCGCAAAAACAGGTGGTAGGTATTCCCTAAAATAATTTGAGCTTTAATTGCATCTGAAAGTTCGTGTTGATGCACCCCTTTAACTGTGCCAGCTGTACCAACAGGCATAAATATGGGTGTTTCAATCTCTCCATGATCGGTAAACACTTTACCTGTTCGTGCTTTTGACTGTTTATCTTCATGAAATACTTCAAAGTGCATAAATCTGTTGAAAAATAGATAGAACAAAGATACGGCGATTTAAATTAGGACATCATATTTGTAACGAGAATAAGAAAATGACCTATTTACCAAGTTTTCAGCTAGACATTTACTTTTTTGCATTCATTGCATTTGGTCTTTTTGTTTTGATACAGCTGTTCTATCTTTTCTTCATTCAAGTGCGATTGGCCTATTATTCACCTACCAAAAAGTCAGCTCCATCCTATATGCCGGTAAGCATCATCATTGCAGCGCGAAATGAATCGGACAATTTGTACGAAAATTTACCCATTATTTTAAGTCAAGATTATCCGGAATTTGAAGTAATTGTCGTGAACAATCAATCAATAGATGATAGCAGTTGGCTTTTAACCGCATTTAGTCGTCAATTTCCAAACCTGAGAGTGGTAGAACTTGGTAGAAGTCGTCACCTGAGACCTGGAAAGAAATTACCCATAACCTTGGCCATAAAAGCGGCAAAATACGAACACTTTTTATTAACCGACGCGGATTGTCGTCCGTCCTCTAATCAATGGATAAAGCAAATGGCTTCACATTTCTCCTCGTCGAAACAAATTGTGATTGGTTATGGTCCATATTCCAAAAGTAAAGGATTTTTAAATCGTTTAATTCGATTTGATACAGCTTGGATTGGGGTTAGTTATTTCTCAATGGCTCTTGCTAAGCTTCCCTACATGGGTGTTGGTAGGAATTTGGCCTACACGAAACCTATTTTCAATTCAGTAAATGGGTTTAAATCGCACTACGCCCTGCCTTCAGGGGATGATGATCTATTTATCCAAGAGGCAGCAAAAAAATCGAATTACACCGTTAATTTGGATCCAACATCCTATTGTTATTCGGCTGCTTCACCTAGTTGGGGAAGATGGATTCGACAGAAATCTCGTCACTATTCTACTTCAAGTCGTTATAAGCTTATCAAGAAATGGTTGTTAGGAATATATCCTTTATCCTTAATTCTTATGTGGGCATCTTTCGTTACTTTGATGTTCAATGGAGAATACAGGTTATTTTCCGCCAGTATTTTCTTTGTAATACTAATGCTAAAATGGTGGATACAAGGTCGTTGTTTATCAAAATTGAAGGAAAAAAGTTTTATCCCTTATTTTTTATTGTGGGATTTATTTTATGCCTTGATAATGCCGATAATCTACTATGTCACCGAACGTCAAAAATTATATAGATGGTAGAAAATGAACATTTATCCGAAAAAGCTAAACAAGATTTAACCCTTGTTGAGGATGCCTTGGCTGGAAATCAATTGGCGTATGCTACCTTAATGGAAAGGTACCGTGACTCCATCTACTTTATGATGGTGAAAATGGTGAAAAATCCCGATGACGCTGACGACCTAACTATTGAAGCATTTGGTAAAGCATTCAGTAGATTAGACCAATATTCTCCGAGCTTTGCTTTTAGTACGTGGTTGTTTAAGATTGCCTCCAACAATTGTATAGATTTTATTCGAAAGAAACGAATTCAACTAACTTCAATGGATTCTGGAATTGTTATGGAGGATGGAGAAAAAATGCGTATCGATGCAAAATCCGCAACACTAAATCCCGAGGAATCTATTATGCAAGGGCAACGGGTTAATCACATGCGACTATTGGTTAGTAAACTAAAACCAAAATACCGCGATTTGGTTGAAAAAAGATATTTCGAAGAACTGAGTTACGAGGAAATTGCAGAGCAAATGAACCTTCCTCTAGGAACTGTAAAAGCGCAATTATTTAGAGCCCGCGATTTTTTGGCAGCCATGATGGAAAAAACAAAAGATACCATTTAGTGAAATTAATTACAGCTTATTTTCCTAAGCTGAGTTCAGTGCAAGTTTCTCAGTTCGAACAATTAAAAGAACTTTACGAGCACTGGAACAGTCAAATTAATGTGATTTCCCGGAAAGATACAGATCATTTCTACGAAAGACATGTACTCCATTCTCTTGGCATCGCGAAGCTTATTCAGTTCAACGGTACGGCCTCAATATTAGATGTGGGAACAGGTGGCGGATTTCCTGGGATTCCATTGGCAATTCTGTTTCCAGAAACACATTTTACCTTGGTTGACTCTATTGGTAAAAAAATCAAAGTGGTAAACGAGGTTTCCAAATCACTTGCCCTATCTAATGTTATTGGAATCCACAGCAGAGCAGAACAGGTTGATGGGAAATTTGACTTTATTGTAAGTAGAGCCGTTACGCAGATGACAGAATTCATTCCGTGGGTCAATGGAAAATTAAAAAAAGAAAACCATCACGCTCTAAAAAACGGAATTCTTTACTTGAAAGGTGGAGATTTGACGGAAGAAATGAAACCCGTAAAACAAGAATTTAAAATCTATCCATTAGCAGAATTCTTTCAGGAATCATTTTTTGAAACAAAGCAAGTAGTGCATGTTTCTATGACTAAATAATCAATTCAACAAAACTGGGAAAATTAAGGTAAAGCTAGGAATAGGCACTGTAAAAGTTGTTTCCGACTGGACGTCCTTAAATTGGTAATAGCCTGACATTCTTCCCATAGATGAATACAACTCACAACCACTAGTGTAGGAGTACGACTCTTTTGAATCAATGATTGGTTGTTCACCTACAACACCTTCACCGGTAACTACATTTGAACCAAGCGTTAAATGATCTACGCGCCAATAACGTCTCAATAACTGAACCTCGACATCACCTGCATTGTGGATGGTTATTTCATAGTTAAAGAAAAAAGAACCTTCGTCAAGATTAGATAAATCTTCTCTAAACCATGTTTTAACGGAAATCTGGATTTTATGTAAGGTTTCTGCCGACATTAATTCGAAATTAACTAATTATCATGGAACAATCAAGAAAACAGGATGTTCTTCAAGGTATCTATTTCTTCCCTTGAATTAAAGGAATGAAAACAAAACCTCAAACATTCTTTACCTGCAGGCACCGTCGGAGTGAATATAGGTTTCGTAAATATCCCCTGTTCTGTGCATCTTGTTGCCAAATGACGCAATTGTTCAACACTTGCGCCTCGATACACCTGAATTGGTGAGTTTGGCTCAGAAATCAATAAAGGAGAAGTATTTTCTCGAAAATAAGTAAGGTTTTCATGTAAAGATTTTTGCCTGGAATAGATGTCCTTTCTCTTTACTAAGGATTGAACGCGCTGATAAAAATCTTCCGAAGGGGCTGTTGTATAAATAAATGGTCTTGAAAAATTCACTAAATATTGTTTTATTTTATCTGAGCACAATACCGCGGCTCCATGGTATCCATATGCTTTTCCAAATGTAACAATGCGAATAAAAACTCTCTCATGCATTGCTCTACCGTGAACGATTCCTTTTCCATTTTCTCCAAAAATACCAACGGCATGGGCTTCATCCACGATCACTCGAGCACCAAATTTATCCGCTAACTCAAGAATTCCACGCAGCGGGGCCATATCTCCCTCCATGGAATAAAGCGATTCAACAGCAATGAAGCTTTCGCCTTTGGTTTTTTTTAATTTCTTTTCTAAATCTTCAATGTCATTGTGCCTGAAACTTATGGCGTCGGCGTGCGAAAGTCGAATACCATCACGAATACTTGCATGTACGTATTCATCGTAAACAATTGTATCTCCACGTTGTGGAATACAAGAAAACACGCCAAGATTTGCGGTATATCCTGAATTAAATAACAAGGCAGCTTCGGCATCGAAAAAACTAGCTAGTGAATTCTCCGCTTCAAGAGAGAGTTCAGTTGTTCCGGATAACAACCGCGAACCTGTTGATCCTTTGCGACTTACGTTTTTAGCAAGCACATTGGATAGGCCTAAATAATCATTTGAAAAAAAATCGATAGCACTTGAAAAAACTTTAAGCGAACGAAGTTGATTATTCGCTATCCTATCTTCTATTTTTTTATCAAGAGACGAATCCACTAATTTACGGAAGTAACTTTTCTCGGTTCAAAACCATTTTTCAAGGCTCCTTCTCTGGCTGATTTCAACGCTTCCTCTCTAACTTTTTCTTCTTCTTTCTTCTTGAGCAAAATTTCATCTGGTTGAGAAATCGGTTGAGGTGCATCTTGAAAGGCTGTTTTAGGAATCAATCCTAAAATATCAAACATCTCTTTGTCTTCGTTGAACTCAGGATTAGGGGTGGTTAAAAGCTTATCTCCCGCAAAAATTGATCCTGCACCAGCTAGGAAACACAAGGCTTGTCCTTCCATACTCATTTTTGTTCTTCCTGCCGACAACCTTACAATTGATTGAGGAAAAACAATACGTGTTGTGGCTACCATTCGAATCATTTCCCATTGTTCTATTGGCTTTTGATCTTCCAAAGGTGTACCCTCCACAGCAACCAATGCATTAATAGGAATGCTTTCCGGGGGATTTTCCATTTTCATGTAGCTCATCAATAATCCTATTCGATCTTCGACTGCTTCACCCATTCCAATAATCCCACCTGAACAAACTGTAATTCCTGCTTTTCTGGCGTTTTCAATTGTATTTAAGCGGTCTTCATACTCTCTTGTTGAAATAACATCTCCGTAGAATTCTGGAGAAGAATCTAAATTGTGGTTATAGGCAAATAATCCGGCATTTTTTAACCGTACTGCCTGATTTTCATTCAGCATTCCTAGCGTACAACAAACCTCCATTCCAAGATTATTTACTCCCTGAACCATCTCCACAACATTGTCGAAATCTTTATTGTCACGAACTTCACGCCAGGCAGCTCCCATACACAATCTTGACGAGCCATTTGCCTTTGCATTTTTTGCTTGCTCTATGACGGATTCAACACTCATTAATTTATGTGCGGTTACATCCGTGTGGTATCGCGCTGCTTGTGGACAATATCCGCAGTCTTCAGGACATCCGCCAGTTTTTATGCTTAATAAGGAAGACATTTGAACCTCTCGCGGATTGTGATACTTACGATGAATTGTGGCTGCTTCAAATACCAAGTCCAACAATGGCTTATTGTACAATTCCATTAAATCTTGCTTGGTTTGATAGTCCGGATTTACTTTCATGATACAAATATACTAGGATAAAGCTAAAAGCACTAATTTGAAAAAAAAGGAATTTCTACTTTTAGTTTGTCGTTAACAGGCATGCTGCATAAGCTTTTATGGCGCGCTTTTCACCAAATGAATCCACTTTTTCATGTGTTGTGGCTTTGATTGAAATATCCTCGATGTCGACCTCTAAAATTTCTGCAATAATTTTTTGCATTTGGGGAATGTGTGGGTTTAATTTGGGAGTCTCAAGAATAACTGTAGCGTCAATATTGTTGGTGCTATATCCTTTTGCTTTAACCAACGAAACAACTTCTTTCAATAGAATTTTCGAGTCGATTCCCTTGTATTTTGGATCTGTATCGGAAAAATGAAAACCTATATCTCTCAAATTTGCCGCACCGAGTAAGGCATCACAAATTGCATGTAGCAAAACATCCGCATCCGAATGTCCAATCGCACCTAATTCAGAGGGAATGTTAACGCCTCCAACAACAAGGTCATATCCCGATCCTAATCGATGAACATCAATGCCGTAACCAATGCGAATTTTCATTATTCTTGACCAGCGAATGATTGGCTTGAGAAGTTTTCTCCTAAATTGAAACGCAGGGTAAAACGTAGCGTATTTGCCAGAGGACTGTTTCTACCACTGATTGAAGCCAAATACGAAAAATCTATAGCGAATGCATTATACTTCAAACTTGCACCCAAATTAATAAACTGACGATTACCTTTATTTCTAGCTTCGTAAAACAAACCACCGCGAACTGCAAAGACATCATTGTACCACCATTCAACACCGGTAGCGATATTGATTTCAGTTAATTCTTCTTTTAACTTTGACCATTTAGCCACTTCGAATTTCCCATCTGTATTTTGGATATAATCTCCATTATCATCCGTAACTGGTGCTCCAGGTGCGTCGTAAAAAGACTGAATCATTCCTGAAATTACTCCCACATTGTCTGATTTTCCCGAAATCATGGTAACAGTGCCATCTACTAGGTCATAAAACGCGGGTGTAGGAACAAGTAAACGCTGAAGATCTAAAGAAAAGGTTACTTTGTTGTATTGATCGAATTCTGCATCAAAAGCGTTACCAATTTTCATGTTCATTGGAATAAAATCGCGTTGAGAAAGCTCTGAGTAGGCAACTTTGTTTCCGATGTTATTTAACGTTAAAGCGGTGCGATAGGTTCCTTTTACTTTGCCAATTTTTGCTTCATCGTTGTTATAACAAAAAGATAAATCAGCTGCACCTACAATTCCTGCTTTGGTGTTAATTCCTCCAACTGTTAAACCGCCTGTCAAATTTGAATATGCGAATTTCCCGTTCATCCCAACACTAAATTTATCTGAAAGACGAAATGCATAAGCGCCAGTAAGTTCATACTCGCTTGGTTTATCATCGCGAATAACATTTCCTTGGGCATCCGTAAATGTTATTTCTCCCAAACTAAAAAAACGTAACGAACCACCCACGGAGTGAGTTTTATTAATTTTATAATATCCAGATAAATAACTAAGATGAATATCGTTGGTTAGTTGACGAAGCCAAGGTGTGTAGGATAAACTAAACTCAGATTTCTGTTGTGCAAAACTAAGTCCCGCAGTGTTCCAATAAACTGACGTGGAACTTGGACTCAATGCAGTTCCAGCATCTCCCATTCCTCCAGCTCTAGAATCAGGAGTGATGGCCATAAAAGGTAACGCTGTAGTAATGGTATTGAGTTGCAAATCATTGTCGGAAGCTCCACTACCTCCTGTCGGTTGTGCAAAAACATATCCAAGGGGAATGAAAAGAACCAACCAAAAATATAAAATTTTCATTTAAAGATAATTGAGTTGGTAAATATACGAAAACACATACTTTTTATTGTATTATCAACGTAAAATAGCCAATTTTTCTATTTTTTCGGCAGTGACACCATCGGGAGTCCTCACCTTTAATCGATAAATATATACGCCCTTGGCAAGTTGATCTCCAAAATCATCTCTCCCATCCCATTGTAGTCCTTCCACCCGAAAACCTTGAGTTGGAAGAGTTTGTTGAATGGTTCTTACCAACTTACCTGAGACAGTCATTACCTGCACTTGAACATCCAAACTACTGCAAGACTGATTATGTTCGAACATGAAAGAGGTTGATGTTGTGAAAGGATTGGGGTAATTTAAAACTCGTGTTAAAAAAGGTTCTTCTTTATTTTGAACGACAAATCTTATTTCCATGGTTGATGAGTTATTGTTCACATCCCAAACCTTAACTTGGATGGTGTGTGGCCCTGGCGTTAAGTTCACGAACTGATAGCGAACTTCACCTGACTGATAACTATCCAAATCAGAGGCGTAATAATCGTTCAAGATTATTGGTTTTGCTGTATTCCCATCAAGAATAGCCGTTAGGTCGTGACCGATTCCATTTCCAACCGTATTTATTCCATTTTCATCAATTGCTTTAACAATTAAAACAGGATTATTGTCAGTAATTGATCCATCAACAAACGAAAAATCGTTCATAAATAGCGACACTTCAGGACCTGTAACATCATTTATTCCATCCGGATTAATTCCACCTATTCTGAAATTTGTATCAAATCCTTGTGCATCAACTATATCATTTTCCGCATAATAACTAATCTTTCCTTTACCATATGAAAGCGCAATATCTTTTGGTACCACGTAAGAAAATTCAAATTGGCCGTTGTGTACTGAGGCTTTTCCTTTGTATACAATATTACGTTGAAGTTCATAGGATATTTCTGGTGATTCCGGATCTTGAGCAAGCGTTTTTTGAATTTTAACCTTGTCGTAAATAGATGGCATTATTTTTCCATTAAAGGTTGTCATTAAACTTCCATTCTGATCTTCTAAATGACCCTTTACGGTCACCTTACTCAATGCTTTCATAGTATCCACATAGGACAAAGGGTCATTACCATTAATGCTATCGGTCACAATGTTAAAACGTGGTAATCCAATTTTTAAAGCAGGATCCCCAATTAATGTAAAACTTCTTTTGTTTGTAGATGAACCAGCACTATTTTTTGTTCGTCGCATAATTTCACCGAAGCTAAGCGGTTTTCCATCTGCATCTCGATCAAAAACGTGCGAATAAAAAGCTTGTCCTGTAGAGCTATTAACACCAAAATATACGGATCTTGTGGTAGTCATCAGGGCAATTGCTCCACCCGCAGGATTCAGTGCTAACCATTCGCCGGCCGAAACACGCGATGGATCATCGTATTTGGTAAATTCACAAGTAGCTGAAACGAATAAATGGAGTGCGTTAATATTACTCCATGAGTTAATTTGAGGAATGGTAACCACACGCTCTTCGGCAAGTCCAACTTCACCACCATGCCCAACATAATTAACGATTAATGCACCGCGTTGCACTCTATCTGTTATGGCGTTAAGAACATCTGGATACCGTTGTCCTCCGGCAGTGACTTCTTGCGGGAATGCATCCATGTAAAGTTTATCGCAATTCATCTCAAAATGCTGATTTTTAACCAACTGATATTGAGGCTCTGTATCTATATTTATGAAATAGCCATTTTCTTCATCATCAGCTATTTGTACAAACTTTGTTCGCCAATCACCGAAAGTGTTTTCATTTGAAGTTCCTAAACAACATGATGCGTTTGCATTGTTAAAAAGTGATGAACCATTTTTGATGTAATGTTCGATTTTATCTACTTGTTGTTTGGCTTGTGTTATATCAGAAGCAAGAATCCTTCCTACACCTATATCCATTAAATCATTCGGGCTAATAGACTCGTTATTGTCAAGCATTCCGTAATAATCATCTGTTACCAAAGCCTCAATATGGTTTTCACTGTTTTCCATTTGATAGGTGAGCATCATGTTATTATTATTTGCCACTCTATTCTTAGGATCGAAGGTACCATCTCCGAATAACAATAGCGAATTAAATTTTAGATTCCCTGCGGCCATTCCTCTATCGTAGAACATCTTGGCCATCATTTTAATGGCGGTAGGATCTGGGGCTCCAGAGCTAAATTCATTATAGACCTGCTCAGAGGTTACCACATGTACAACTAATCCTTCTTCTCTGTGAAGATTTGCCAATCTTTCTGCCTGGGAAAGAAACGTGAGGTTTGTAACGATTAATAAATCAGGTTCTTCTAAAGCATGTAAATTTTGATTTTCGATTGGTCCAATTCGATTTGGAGTAAAGAAACTCGTTCCATTAGAAGCAATGTATTCTTTGTAACTGAAATCTGTCTTGAACTGAAATGTTCCATTTTGAAATATTCCTTGTATCTTTTTAGGGTTATTTACATCCGAAACGTCCCAAACAAAACCTGAACTCGGAAATGAAGAAATTGAATAATTCGCAACATTACCTGTTTGTTGAATAGTTAAATTCCTAAATCCAAATTGCGTCCCGAAAAAAACAAGTTTTCTTCTTGTATTGAAAAGTATGCGATCCAAATAGGTAAAGGTGTTGGGAGTATTGCGGGTTATAGAAATTTTTAAAGGTATAGTACTAGAAGGCGAATTAAGTTGGAAAACTTTCGCTGATCGTGCATAATCAGCACCTACAGCGGGTAGATTGGTATCTAATAATACGAGTCCGTTGACAGAATACTTTTGAGATGTTCCTGAAGAAGATGTTGAGTTAGTTGCAATCGCCGTTTTAAATCGAACTGCTGAGGTATCAATATTTGGAATAGCGAAATTAAAAGTTCTTTCAAGCTCAGAATCAAATAATTCTCCATACCAACGCTGACCGCCAGAAACAAGGTTTACTAAATCAGTTTCGTATATATCTCTGTAATCATAGGAGTAAACTTCAACACTTGGGTTATCCGATATTAGCGTTTCGTTTGTTATTCTCAAGGGTGCTAAATTGGGATTAATATTTATGAAATAGTAAGATTCATCGCTATATAAATTTCTTTTTTGATCAAATTCTGCCGTACCGTTTGCATACCATTTGTGAGGGCCCTGTGCATAAAAAAGGATGTAGTCATTTTGGTCAAAACTGCCATCTTGATCTCCTTCAATTTGAATCGAATTATTAACCAAATCGTCTTTTCTAGCAATACTATTAAGTTCAGGCAATTGACCATCTCCGTTACCGAAAATATGAATCGAATTTGGAGAAACGGTCGAAACATTAATTCCGCAATTTTCTAAGAAAGTTTTATCAATTTTATATAGTCCGTCTTTACTTACGCTTATCTTATACCAGGTTCCATTTCCTTGTTTTAATACCGATTCGGTCACAAAATCTTTATTTTGTTGAATAGAATTGTCTGAGAAAGAAAAATTTAAAGAATTAATTCGATGTAACTTGCCTTCTATTCTCACAAAAGGAAACAATGAAATTACAAAATATGACTCACCCCTCTCGTTTCGAATACCATGATGTAAGTCTAATTCTTCTGGGACATGTATATTTAAACTATTAAAATAGTCAATGTCCTTTTTGTCAGCTAATTGGCTTGTGTAATTTATAAAGTTCGAAAGTTTCGTGCTGCTAGCTTTTTCTTTAAAATAATAAAGGGGACGTCCATTGTCTAAATGAACTTGCTCAAATTGAGGCTGATAAACCTGATTTCCTCTGATTACCAATTCAGAAGAGTTTTTCCATGTTATCGTAAAGGATTTTTCTTGAGCGAAAATATTTCCGATTAACAATAGCAAGAAAAATAAAATTAACATTTGTTTTTTCACGACTTCAAAATTAGTTGAACACAACAAAAACGCAATAATATTTTATTTATTTGAAGAAATATCCGATATTTGTAACCTATAAAACCAAAACTACGTATATTTTGATCGTGCTTAAAACTGTGTTTGTGAAGACAACTATTCGTATAACCTTATTTTTATTGGGATTCTGCTTTTTATTCAATAACGTATCCTGGTCCCAGGACCCAACTTTTACACAATTTTATTCAAATCCTATTTACCTGAACCCAGCTCTTGCAGGTTCTACTGGATGTCCTAGGTTGGGGTTAAATTACAGAAATGAATGGCCTCAACTAACCGGAAACTACGTGACCTCTTCAGCTTCATTTGATACCTATGTCAAATCGATTTCTGGTGGGGTGGGTTTAATTGCTATGCACGACATGCAGGGGCAAGCAACGATTCAAACCACAATGTTGGGCGGAATATATTCATACAACCTCAAAGTTTCAAGAAAGTTTTCTGTAATGTTAGGTGTTCGGGCTGCTTATTTTCAAAAATTCTTAGATTGGGACAAGCTTACATTTGGTGATATGATAGATCCAAGAAGAGGTTTTATTTATCAAACAGGTGATGTTCCAAGAGGGAATGGTAGAAGAGGATTTTTTGATGCCTCTTTTGGTGCAGTGGGTTTTGGAAAAAATTATTTCTTCGGTGGAGCGATACATCACTTAAATCAACCTGACGAATCAATGATTTTAGGCAAATCTAAGTTGCCGATGCGTTTCACTGGGCATGCCGGAGCGGAAATAAAATTGGGTCGAAGAGGAAAATTTTCAAACACCACTAGCATTCTTCCCAATATTATTTACCAATATCAAAACGGTTTCCAAGAATTAAATATCGGAACATATGTTAAATTCGGAAATTTTTCCTTTGGAACGTGGTATAGAAATAGAGATGCGTTTATTCTCAGTTTAGGATTAGTGACAGAAAAATTTAAATTAGGTTATAGTTATGATTTAACTGTATCGAAATTAGGAAATGGAATATCAGGTGGTTCTCATGAAATTTCACTGGGAATTAATCTGAAATGTAGAAAAAAAGCGAAAAACTTTAGGAAAATATCATGCCCGTCGTTTTAAACGGATGTAACCAAACATAAATAGAAAAGTTAAATATTGACATTAATAGTTAAGAAATGAATATAAAACTTAATAAAACCATTGGATGTTCACTTTTTGGAATTCTCTTAATCTCCTCTTGTGTAAAAGAAAGATCTTCTTCAACAGGTTGGGAATACAATAATTATAAAAATGGTGGATTTGAAAAGGTTAATGCAAAAGAACAAGAAACAGGTCCTGGACTTGTATTCATACAAGGAGGAACTTTTACAATGGGAAGAACCGAACAAGATGTAATGTATGATTGGAATGCTCGTTCCGCACGATTTACCGTAAGCTCATTCTACATGGACCGTACAGAGGTTACTAACTTGCATTGGCAAGAATATATGAATTGGATGAAACGCGTTTATTATAAAACTTATCCACACGTATACAAAAAGTGCCTTCCTGATACATTGGCATGGCGTAAAACACTAGGTTACAGAGAGAAATACGTCAATTATTACTTGAGACATCCGTCATACAGAGATTACCCAGTTGTAGGTGTTTCTTGGTTGCAGGCAAACGATTTCTGTAAGTGGAGGACTGATAGAGTGAATGAAGCAATTTTAGTTAGAGAAGGTATTCTTAAATGGCATTTTGCTGATAATGCAAATTTTCAAGATGGCGATATTGGCGCTGCTAATGATTCTAAATACGATAAAGATTTTCAATCAAAACCTGAAAATATGTTCAGTACTGAAAATTACTTGAATGGAAATTATGTAGTTGAAAGTGGTGAATATAATGAAAAGGGAGAGTTAGAAAAAGGTGGTTATACGGTATCAAAAAGCAAAAAAGCTCCGTTAGATAAACGAACAAATCGACCTATTCCAAGAGATCCATATCAATTACAAAACTTTGATCCAGTTTACGCTGAAGTAGGAGACGATAATAAAGCTACAGGAAGATTAGGGAAAAGACCGGTTAAAATGGAAGATGGAATCATTTTACCTGCATACAGATTGCCAACTGAAGCGGAATGGGAGTTTGCTGCATTAGGTCTGATTCATAACCTAGACCCTAAATCTGAAAATATTTCTGATCGTCGCATTTACCCTTGGAATGGACATTATGTAAGGGATGAAAGAGCTCAATTTGCCGGTGCAATACAAGCTAATTTCAGTAGAGGAAAAGGCGACATGATGGGCGTAGCAGGTCAGCTCAACGATGGTGCAGATATTACATGTCGTGTGGATGATTTTTGGCCAAATGATTATGGTTTATATCATATGGCAGGAAACGTATCCGAATGGGTAATGGATGTATATAGACCTTTATCAAGTGAAGTTTTAGATGAATTTATGCCATTTAGAGGAAATGTTTATACTACACAACTGTTAGTTCCAAATGGTTTATACGACAAACCTGTAAAAGCCAATGAAAATATCTATGACGTACATGGAATGAAAGAATTTGTGAATGAATTCGCCAGAATTAAATATATGAATTTCGCGACAGTCAATTACCAACAAGACACTAATACCACCTACAGTTCAAATTTTTCAAAACAATCTCCAAATAATAAACCTACTCCTACTAAAAGTATTGTCAATAACAATAGAATGAATTCCAAAATAAATTCTAGACAGGATTCTTTAAAGTACAGATTTAATTCGCCTTCCTTAAATTTTGTTTCAAACAACAAATTATTTACCAATCAAGAAAAGTTACAATTTGAATTTCTAGATACCTTAAATATTCTATTAGATACTGCAATTACATTGCATAATCAAGGTAGAAGTATCGCTGCTTCAGCCTATATAGAAAGAGTATTATTTAATATGTCTCTACCAGACATTTTCAAAGATGGTAAACAAACCGTTGACTTGAAAGTAGATATTATTAAACCTTCGTTTAATTTAAATTTTGATCCAACTAGTATTGGTGTTTTAGATGGTGGAGCAAATCCAGTGGCAATGTTTAGCAAAGATTATCTTGAATTCAAATTCAAGTCCTACTTTATGGATCCAACTATTACTACTTGGATTATGACATTGAGAAATGGATTGACTGAATTCATCTCTGAGACAAAAGGAAGCCAAAGATGGCGTAATGTTACGTCAGAAGAAACTGCCGGTCGCTTAAATTATCGAAAAGACGATTATAGAGATTATATGGATGGAGATTTAGAATCATCTATTTTTTACAATAATCAGCAGCGTAAAAATGAAATTAATGAAGGAAAACGCGATGTTAAACAAGTGATGTATCAAAGCGAACACGAGAATAAAGATTTTGAATTTAAAGATATAAATCAAGGAGTTGCAGGTTGGCCAACTACCCTCATTTCAGATAAGTCACGTGTTTACAAAGGTGGTTCTTGGGCAGATAAGACATACTGGTTATCATCAGGGAATAGACGCTTCCTAGACGAAGATCAAAGTTCTGATATGATTGGTTTCCGATGCGCTATGGATCGCATTGGAAGTACAAGGCCAAATAAAAAGAAAAGATAAGTTTTAAATGAATAAAAAAAAGCCCGGATATCGGGCTTTTTTTTTGCATCTTTGTTACATGGAAAAGTTATTTTATTTGTTTTACAATTCCGCAGGCGTTTGCACAGATACAAGAAATATTATAGAAAATTCGTTATTTGTTGCATTAAAAGGAAATAATTTCAACGCAAATGAATTTGCACAACAGGCCATTGATAAAGGATCAAAATATGCAATTGTCGATGATGCCAAATATGCAAACGATTCTACGATATTTCATGTCGAAAATTGTCTTATATTTCTTCAAAAATTAGCTAATCATCACAGGTCAAAATTTAATATACCAATTATCGGTATTACCGGAAGTAATGGAAAAACAAGTACGAAAGAATTAATCAATGCTGTATTAAGTCAAAAATATCAGGTACTGTGTACTAAAGGGAATTTAAATAACCATATTGGCGTTCCTCTCACACTTTTACAGCTAAATGAAACTCATGAGATTGCCATTATTGAAATGGGAGCTAACAAACCTCACGATATTCAAGAGCTTTGTGATATTGCCATCCCAACACATGGCATTATCACTAATATTGGTAAAGCTCACTTAGAAGGATTTAAAAATTTTGAAGGCGTTTTTAAAACAAAAACTGAGCTTTATAAATCTGTTATTGAAAAGAATGGAAAAATAATAGTAAACGCGGATGACTCCATTTTAATGAATGCGCTGAGTAATATTACTTTGAGTTTATCATACGGCGAAAATGGAGAAATAAAGGGGGAATTAATTGAATTGAATCCTTTTATTAAACTAAAATGGAAATATAAATCATATGAAAGTGGCGAAATTCAAACAAAAATGCTCGGAAAGTATAACTTTTACAACTTTTTAGCGGCTATATCATTTGGAATTTTATTCGAGGTTGACCCTACTCTAATAAATAATGCCATTGCTAATTATGAACCAAAAAATAACAGATCTGAAATTCAAAAAACTAAGAATAACACCTTAATCGTAGATTGTTATAATGCCAATCCATCAAGTATGAAATCAGCTTTGGAGAGTTTTTTATTAATTCAAAATAATAGAAAACTGGTTATTTTGGGAGATATGCTTGAATTAGGAAATGAGACAAGTGAGGAACACCAATCCATAATTCAATATTGTAATACTCACCATTTAAATTACATTACCCTAGGAACGGAATTTATGAAATTTAACAAAAATGGTTTTGAAACAAAAGAGAATCTCATTAAACACCTAGAACAATTAGAAATAAAAGATCATTTGATTTTATTAAAAGGTTCGCGTGCTTTGCAATTAGAAAATCTTATTGAATACCTTTGAATTACCCTCCCCCATACATCATCAAGAACGACTTTAAAAACGGGTCTAAGTCGCCATCCATTACGGCATCGACATTTCCCGTTTCAGTTCCTGTTCGGACATCTTTAACCAATTTGTATGGATGCATAACGTAATTACGAATTTGTGAACCCCACTCTATTTTCTTTTTTCCTGCTTCGATTTCACTGCGTTTTTCCATGCGCTCGCGTAATTCAAGTTCGTACAATTGAGAACGCAATAATTGCATCGCTTTCTCTTTATTAGCGAGCTGAGATCGAGATTCTGAATTCTCTATGATGATTCCTGAAGGAGCGTGACGCAAGCGAACTGCCGTTTCAACTTTGTTGACGTTTTGTCCTCCTGCCCCTCCCGATCGGTAAGTTTCCCAAGAAATATCAGCCGGATTAATATTGATTTCTATGTTGTCATCAACCAAAGGATACACGTATACGGAAACAAACGAAGTATGGCGTTTTGCATTTGAATCAAACGGGGATATTCTAACTAAACGATGCACACCATTTTCTCCCTTCAAATATCCAAAGGCAAACTCTCCTTCAAATTCTAACGATACCGTCTTCACCCCAGCAACGTCTCCCTCTTGAAAGTTTAATTCGGTTATATTATAATTTTTTTTCTGAGCCCACATCATGTACATACGCATGAGCATTGATGCCCAGTCACAACTTTCAGTACCTCCTGCTCCTGCTGTTATTTGAATGACCGCACTTAAAGAATCCTCTTCACTCGAAAGCATGTTTTTAAGTTCTAATTCTTCAATACTCTCAACCGTATTTCGGTAAGAAACTTCGAGCTCTGTATCCGAACTAACACCCTCTTTTACAAATTCCTGAAGAACTTCTAAGTCATCTACTGCAGATTTTTGATTGTCAAAATTTTCAACCCAATATTTTAAGCCTCGAATAACCTTCATTTGCTGCTCTGCTTTTTTCGGGTCCTCCCAAAACGACGGGTCCTGCGATTTTAACTCCTCTTCTTTTAAATGCATTCTTTTCTCTTCAATCTTCAGAAAGTTCTTTATTTTGTCAAGTCTAATCACCAACTCTTTATATTGCTCCGATGTCATGTCGCAAAATTAAAGAAAAAAAGATGCCTTTGATTGTTCGAATGCAACGCTTTTATTACATTTGTCTCCTACAAGGAAAGAAATATGAGTATACCAAGTAATTTAAAATATACAAAAGACCACGAATGGGTATTAGTGGAAGGAGATATAGCTACAGTAGGTATTACGGATTTTGCTCAAAGTGAGTTAGGCGATATCGTTTATGTAGAGATTGAAACTGTGGGAGAATCCGTTTCTCAAGAGGAGGTTTTTGGTTCGATTGAAGCAGTGAAAACTGTTTCCGATTTATTCATGCCTTTGACGGGAGAAATACTTGAATTTAACGAAAAACTAGACACAAACCCTGAATTGGTTAATAGTGACCCTTATGGTGATGGTTGGATGGTTAAAGTGAAAATTTCAAATAACGATGAAATTTCTCAACTACTATCCGCTGAGGCTTATGGAAACCTTGTTCATTAATTGGCACATAAATTGATTTGAAATTTTAAAACCATTAAAGCTATGGAAGTAAAGAAAAATAAGAACGCAGACATAAACAGAGTTCGCTCTAGTTTTTTTATGGTAGGATTTTGTTATATCAGCGGGTTGGTTCTTGCTGCATTTACCTATCAAGATATAGTTGACGAAGATGGACCTAAGAAATTGAATACAGGTTCTGGTAACACCACTACTGAAGAGGTTAATAAAGATGAACCACCTAAAGAGGAACCACCAAAAACTATTGAACAACCTCAACCTCAGCAAGAAATCGATCTTACTCAGGAAATCAAGGTGGTAGAAAACAAAAACGAAGAGCAAAAAGAAACTATCATCGAAACTATAGAAATAGTGGAAGAAAAAGTTGAAGTCACAGAAATTGTGGAACCTGTAGTAGATTTTCCAGACGTGGAAGCAGAATTTACTGGTGGTGAATCGGCAATGCAAAAATGGATGCAACAAAACTTAGTGTACCCTGAAATGTCCATGGAAATGGGTGAACAAGGTAAAGTTTACCTAAAGTTTGTTGTTGAAAAAGATGGAGCTATCTCGAATGTTGAAGTAATCAAGGGTGTATCAAGAGACTTAGATAATGAAGCGAAAAGATTAGTGAGGGCGATGCCAGGATGGAAACCTGGTGAAAGTAAAGGAATGAAAGTTCGATCTTCATTCACTATGCCCATCAATTTTGAATTAAACTAAATACATTTATGTTCAGTTATAAAAAGACCGCCGAAAGCGGTCTTTTTTTTTGACCCATATTTTATATTGGCACATTAATTGAATTAGCCTTTTGAAATCTCAAAAACTATAAGGCTATGGAAACGAAAAAAAACAAAAATGTCGATGCGAATCGCTTTAGACACGGATTTTTCTTGGTAGGATTGAATTATGTTGCCGGAATTACGCTCGCTGCATTCTCTTTCCAACAAATAATTGCGGAAAAAGACGATTCAAACGCTAAAAACTCTGTGTCAATATCAAGTTACGAAGAAGTGGAAAAAGAACAAGATTTGAAAGTTGAATTACCAAAACTACCTCCTCAACAGGCGCCTCAGGCAGCACTTGATCTAAATGATCCGATAAT
>Ga0214923_10002181_pt1 | contig 26447 bp, 19 predicted proteins | sample LL1510_MetaG_FD_177993 | JGI IMG/M metagenome (GOLD analysis project Ga0214923, IMG submission 177993) | Freshwater microbial communities from Lake Lanier, Atlanta, Georgia, United States - LL-1510 | ecosystem: Environmental > Aquatic > Freshwater > Lake | place: USA: Georgia | collected...
TAATATTTAATTTCTCTCTTTAAATCAAATTTTTTAATATTTAATTTCTCTCTTTAAATCAAATTTTTTAATATTTAATTTCTCTCTTTAAATCAAATTTTTAATATTTAATTTCTCTCTTTTATTTATTTTTTTATACTCTTTTTTATTTATTTTTTAATACTCTTTTTTATTTATTTTTTAATACTCTTTTTTTATTTAAATTATTTATATTTGTATATAAAATATTATAAAACCATATCTTCTCATCTTTTTTTATTAAATTATAATATCTTAAATATAATTCTAAAATTAAACAATAATATATTTTATTTAATTTTAAATTTAATATATTTTGTTTTATATTTGATATTATTCTAAAATCATAATTCTCTATTATATTTTTGGCTTTACTATGACAAAATGCACCCACCGATAATATTTTTTTATTCTTTTTCTTCTCTTCTTTTCTTAATTTTAATTCATAATTTTCATTTCTCTCTTTTATTATCGTTCCTAATCCTTGACTATCTATTATTTCTTCCTTTATCATATACTTTTTATCTATACTATTTGAAAATTCAGTATAATCCGTCGGTTCCGCTTCTTTTAATATATTATCCTCCCATACATATAATTTATAATTTTTATCATTTATCATATTCTTCTCTATAAAAATATATCCATATTTCTTAGTTATATTATTATATATAGTTATATCATCTATTATATATTTCCTTATTATTTCATATATTTCTTTCTCATTCTCTATATTCATTTGTTCTTTCTCTTTTTTATTCTCTCTATTTTTAACAAAAATTATTAATTTCTTTAATTCATTATTTTCTAAATTTTCTATTAATATATGAATTATTATTATTTTTAAATAATATATATTTATTATATCTATATTTTTCTCTTCTTTATCATTATTTTTTAAATTTAAAAATATTTTATCCTTATTTCCCTCATTACTCATATTTATTTTTATTAATTGAGCCAATTGCATCTTTTTTAAATTCTTATTTTTCTCATAATTTTCTATTATTAATGGATATTTTGAAGTTATACCATTTATTATATTATTGAAATCTTCTATTATATTATAATATACTTCCTCTATATTCGTAAAATCATCTTTTGAATTATGTGAATCATCCATTAAATCTAAATGATGCGTTGCTTTTTCTTCAATTTCTTTAAATTCTTCTACAATTTTATATTTTTTAAAAAGACTTGGTTTATTTATTTTTTCTGGAATTTTATATACTAAACTATTATTCTTAAATTCTATTGGAACCATCTTACTATATAATGATGTACTTTCATTATTCAATTCTATCGGTTGAAATATATATAAATTATCTATATTTATTATTCTTCCTTTTCTACCATATTTATCATTCACTATTATTAAATTATTATTTACTAATTCATCTAATGCATTTAAAACCACTAATAATGAATATTTTTTTTTTATATTTACATAATTAAATATCTCATTCTTCTCATAAAAAAATTTATCTTTATATAATTCACTTATTTCTTTTATTATTTTTTTTGTATTTAATTCTAAATATTCCTCATTATAACTTATTAAATTCTCATCGCTATTTATTATTTCTCCCATCTTATCACTATTATTACAATTATATTCACAATTATCCATATAATCACATAAAGCACTATTCGCTTTATCTCCTATAAAATATTTTATTCTTTCATTATTTGATAATATTAATTCTATACCATTTTTTAATATTTTCTTTAAATTATTCTCACTATATTTTAATAATTCATCATTTAAATAACAATCTACACTCATCTCTTTTAATAAACGCGTCACTTTACCTATCTTCTTCGATTTTATTTCTGCCTTTCTATAAATCATTAAATCTATCGCTTCTATATTCACATCATTTAATAACGTCCCATGCATATATATTTTTATATTTCTTTTATTAAAACTTAAATCTTTATGACTACAATTTCTTACACCTCTACCTATTATTTGTTCTATTCTATTTATATTATACCAAGGTTCTAATATATGAATTTGTCGTATGTTTTTTAAATCTATACCCTCACTTCCTGCTGAAGATATTAATAATACTTTTATTAATTCCCCATTTATATTATCTATATTCGTCGTTTCATTTATTATTGTTTCTTTTAATGCTTTGGGACTTAATAATATATCTCCTGTTATCATCGCATATTTCGCACCTTTAAATGTACTTAAATCTTTCGTTACTTCACTTTTATATTTATATGTTAATATATTTAATTCTTCTATTGGAGCCTTCTCAAATAATGAATCAATTCCATACCTCGTAAAACCATGTGACTCCAAACATAAAGCAAATGGTATTAATCCTCCTTCTACAAATTGTGAATATACTATTATTATTCCTTCTGAATTATAAATATTCTCTATTATTGATTTGAATTTATAACTATATTTTTCTATATTTTCAGATAAAAATATATTCTCATTATTATCTATAAATTTGAAATTTGAATGTGTCGTTTTATTATAATCCATTATTTTAGATAAACCATTACCTCCTACTAAATCACTAAATGGTATATTTATATTAGAATAATCTTTATCTTTATTATTTTCTAGTATAGAATTCGGAAAAACTATATTTAATGCCTCTAATGTCTTCTGCAATTCTGTATATTTATAAGAACCTTCATTCTTTAAATTAGTTTTTTCTATTATATAATTATATACATTCTCTTGATATTCACTTATATTATCATTCATATAAATATCAAATATTTCTATCTTATTTTCTATCTTATTTTTTTTAAAATCTAATTCTGGATATTTTATATTTTTTATACTTTTCATCTTATTAAAATTTATCGGTAATATACGATATGGAAATGATAAAGGATTATCTCCTTTCACATAACTTATATATCCATTCAATTTTCTCTTTAATAAATCTTTACCTATCTCTTCACCATTCTCTCCTATTACAAATTCATCATTTTTATCAAATACATCTTGCACTTCTATTATACTCCTCTTATCATTTAAATTTAATATATTTATTAAATATATTATCTCTTTTACATCATTATACATCGGAGTCGCCGATAATAATACCAATTTCATATTATCCACTAATTTTATTAAATTATATAATTCCTTTGCTATCTTTTTATTTGACTCCTCTCCTATATCTCTTATATTATGTATTTCATCTATTATTAATAATCTATTTCCATATATATTTTGTAATTTATTTTTTATTATTATATTCTTTTGTTTTATTGATAATAATTTATATTTTTCATTATCTATTTTTGTATATTTATTTATTTCATTCGCAAATTCTATATATCCATAAAATTTATAATATTTATTTATTATATCATTCACCAATTTTACTACTTTACTTTTTGTTAAATTCTGTTTTAATATATTTATTTCATCCAATAAATTAAATCCAGCACAATTATTTATTACCCACAAATTATTTTCATATTTTAATTTATTCTCATCAAATAATTGTTTCTTAAAATTCTTTTGAACATTATCCGAACACACTATTAATATTTTATTATCTATCGAATTTAATTTCATATACAACCTTGTCTCCTCCGCTATATTTATTGCCGTACATGTTTTACCCGTTCCTAAACCATGATATAATAATATACCATTATATGGCGTATACATAGATAAAAAATTCTTCATAAATTTTTGATGTGGATTTAATTCAAATTCCTCCTCGCATATTTTATTTATTTCCTCTTCCACATTATTTTCATTTAAATAATCTAAATCTATTTTATATTTATGTTCATTAAATTCCGTCTTATTTGCTATTTTTAAAGAAAATAAATCATCATCTAAATGCGGATATAAATATTCATAATTTTTATTATTTTTTATATCTTCTCGATTTAATAATTCATATGCATTTAAATAATATTGTAAATCTTTTTTTGTTATTATGTCATTTTTTACATCTATTAATATATTTTTATCAAATGATATATTATTTATATTATTTTTAAATATATCATACAATTTATTTTCCCTTTTTTCACTATTTTTAAATGTATTTATATTTTCTATAGATTTTAATTCTTCTAATCCGTCTACCGAGTTTATTGATTTTTCTTCTTCTTCTTCTTCTTCTTCTTCTTCTTCTTCTTCTTCTTCTTCTTCTTCTTCTTCTTCTTCTTCTTCTTCTTCTTCTCCTTCATCTTCATCTTCTTCTTCTTCTCCTTCATCTTCATCTTCATCTTCTTCTTTATCTTCATCTTCTTCATCTTCTTTATCTTCTTCTTCTTCACCTTCTTCTTTTTCTTCTCCTTCTTCTTTTTCTTCTCCTTCTTCTTTTTCTTCTCCTTCTTCTTTTTCTTCTTCGTCTTCTTCATCTTCTTCTTTAACTTCATCTTCTTCTTCACCTTCTTCTTTATCTTCATCTTCTTCTTTATCTTCATCTTCTTCTTTTTCTTCTTCTTCATCTTCTTCACCTTCTTCTTCATCTTCTTCACCTTCTTCTTTATCTTCATCTTCTTCATCTTCTTCTTCTCCTACATTTTCTTCTTCTCCTTCATTTTCTTCTTCATCTTCTTCTTCTCCTTCATCTTCTTCTTCATCTTCTTCTTCTTTTTTTTTATCTTCTTCTTTTTCTTCTCCTTCTTCTTCATCTTCTTCTTCACCTTCTTCTTTATCTTCATCTTCTTCTTTATTTTCATCTTCATCTTCTTCTTCTTCTTCTTCTTCTTCTTCTTCTTCTTCACCTTCATCTTCTTCTTTTTTATCTTCTTCTCCTTCATTTTCTTCTTCACCTTCATCTTCTTCTTCTCCTTCATTTTCTTCTTCTCCTTCATTTTCTTCTTCATCTTCTTCTTCACCTTCATCTTCATCTTCATCTTCATCTTCATCTTCTTCTTCACCTTCATCTTCATCTTCTTCTTCTCCTTCATTTTCTTCTACACCTTCATCTTCTTCTTCTTTCTCACTTAAAACATTAGTATTTATAATTTCTTTAGAATTAATTATTATAGGATCTTTATTAATTTTCAAATCTTTATTATGTAATTCAATATCTCTATTATCTTCTAAATTAATATGAATAGTTTTATTATCGATAGATTTTAAAATTAAAGTAGAATCAGAATGAATTAAAGATTCAAATTTGGATTTAGATAAATCTTCATTAGTATTTTCAATATAAGTTTTTAATTTTGATTTATGTATAGTTTTGGAATTAGTTTTGGAATTAGTTTTGGAATTAGTTTTGGAATTAGTTTTGGAATTAATATTCATAATTAATATTATATATTAAATATAAAGTTTATTAGTTTTTAATAAATTATTTAATTCATATATAATTTTTTTTTTTTCAATATTATATTCTCTAATATAATCAATTGCATTATTAATATTAATCCATTTAATTTCGCCGATTTCATATATTTGAAAAGATTTTTCGGGTTCAATATTTTGAGGCATATATGCTAAAAAATATTTATGTTTATAAGATTTATAATTAGAACCAGTAAAAATTTCTTCTAATGGAAAAACATTATGTAAAATAATTAAATTATTTTTATTATAACCAGTTTCTTCTTCAAATTCCCTTAAACCACAAATAATATCTTTTTCTTGATAATTGCGTCTTCCTTTTGGAAATCCCCATTCAGGTTCTAAATATGAAGTATAACATTTTTTATATATTTTTTCTAAATTATAAAATTCATTATTAAAATAAAATCCATTTTTAATTTTATAAAATTTTGATTTAGAAATTTTTTCTTCATTTTTATATTGAATAGCGACATTAATACCCCATAAATAATTCCATAAATATTGAAAATTATTATTTTCAATTAATTCTCTTTCTTTAATAGTCATTTTATTAAAAAGATTAAAAATATAATCAATATCTTCTAAATTATATTTACCTCTCATAAAATCAATAAATGCTAAACTATCTTTTCTTCTAATTAATAAAATTTCGATATTATTATTATTATTATTATTATTTCTAAATGTAATAATACCAATACTGGTGATGGGGGTTTTACATTGATGAAATAGATGACCTATTTTACCGCAATTATTACAAAAACAAAATTTTTTTAAAATCATTTATAAATATTCTATAAATGGATATAAATATGTTTTTAATATTATTTAATAATAATTGGTATAAATATGAATGAAATTAGATCCAATAATATGGGGACCTCATTATTGGTTTTTTTTATATACAATAGGAATATCGTATCCATTAAATCCGAATGAAACAACAAAAAGAAAATATTATGATTTAATTCAAAATTTCCCGTTATTTATTCCGATAGAAGATATAGGAAATATATTTGCGAAATTTTTAGATAGATATCCAGTAACTCCATATTTAGATTCAAGAGAGAGTATGATAAAATGGGTACATTTTATACATAATAAAATAAATATTTATTTAGGAAAAACGGAAATAAGTTATTATGAAGCGATGAGAAATTATTATGAAAATTATAGATTAAAGAAAGAGAAAATAAAAAATGAGAAAAAATCAAAACATAAATATATATATTTAAGTTGTATAATAATATTAATTTCAATAATAATAATAATATATTTTTCAAAATAATATAAAGATAATTATGAAAATAATAATATATTTATAAAATTCAAAAAAATAATAATATATTTATAAAATTCAAAAAAATAATAATATATTTATAAAATTCAAAAAATAATAATATATTTATAAAATTCAAAAAAAATTATAATATATATTTTTCAAAATAATATAAAGATAATTATGAAAATAATAATATATTTATAAAATTCAAAAAAATAATAATATATTTATAAAATTCAAAAAAATAATAATATATTTATAAAATTCAAAAAAAATTATAATATATTTATAAAATTCAAAAAAAATTATAATATATATTTTTCAAAATAATATAAAATTATATAAAATAATATGAAATTAGAATTATTTATAGGAATAATAGTAATAATATTTGCCGCAAATATATATTATGATGGAAAAATATTATTACAATTAAAATCTTATACAAAATATTATAAAATAGGAATAATAGCATTTATGGGTTTATGTTTATATTTATATTTAAAAAAAGCTCCAGAAAATGCAAAACATTTTTTTGTAAATGCGAATGAATATATAAAATATTTACCAGTAGATAGACAAACTACAAGTATATTAACTCCAATAATAGATTTAACAGGAAAAGCATTAGGAGATTCAATAAAAATAAATTATAATAAAGATGAAATGAAAGAAGAATATATGAAAAGATATAATATGAATGGAAATATTAAAACGAAAAGAGTAGTAAGTGAAACAAAAAAGAAATTTGTAGCAGCAAATCAAAATTGGAAATGTATGAAATGTAATAAACAATTACCAGCTTGGTTTGAAGTAGATCACAAAATAAAATTAGAATATGGTGGGTCAAATGAAGTGAATAATTTAGAAGCATTATGTAGGGATTGTCATGGAAGAAAAACAGCATTAGAGAATTTATAAAATAATATTATTATATTAATATAATTTAATATAATAATATAAATAATGGATATATTAAATCAAATATCAAATAAATATATAGAAATAGTGAATGAATTATTTAATGGTAAAAAATATAGATATTTATCAGCATTATTATTAGTATCTATATTTTTAATAATTTATATAATATTATATAAAATAAATCCATTTAAAATAAGTAATAATTATAGTGAAATAATATTATTATTAGTAACAAGTTTAATAATATCTAGTTTTTATTTTTTTGTATATAGAAATACATATAGAATAAAAAATTTAAATATAGAAGAATCAAATGGTTATTCAGAAGAAAATAATAAATTTTATTCAATAGATAAAGGTGCAAAAAAAGAATTATATTTTGAAAGGATGAAAATAAATAAATATTTTTTAAATCCATTATTTAAAATATTTCAAAGTATAGGTTTATTATTATTTATAATAATATTAACAGCAGGAATAATAAGTTCTTTATTTTTTTTAATAAATAATTATAATTCATTATTTATAATAACAAAAATAATATTATTAATATTTATAATATTGCATATATTAACACTTATAGCATATTTTGTAAAAATAAATATAAAAGATTATAATAAAGAATTAAAAGATATAGGTAATGGAAAATCGAAATTAAATATGATACAAATAATATTTTTAATAATAAAATATTTTATATTTATATTACCTTGTTTATTATTAATATTTTTCGAATATATAAATAAAGAAATAAAAGGAACACCATCTGCAATAAATATGTTATTAATATCAGAATTAATATTAATATGTTTAATATTTTTTTTACCAGTAATATTTGAATATATAAATACATTTAATAAACACGATTTATTAAAAGGAAAAGGTCCATATTATTTAAGTGAATATAGAGAAATAGGAAAATATCAAGAATTTAGTAATACTTCATTAGATTCTTTAACATCTAATAAATATATAAAAAAATTTAAAGACGAAATAAATAAAGATATAAATGAAATAAAGAATGATTTTAATCAAATGAAAAAAGATGTAATAAATATATTTAATAAAGATGAAGATATAAATGGAGGTCAAAATAGTATAACAAAAAATATATCAAAGTATCATTATAATTATACATATAGTATAAGTTTATATTTATATTTAAATCCACAATCAAATAATAAAAATTTAGCATATAATTCTGATTGTGAATTATTTAATTATGGAAATAAACCAGTAATATTATATAATGGAAATAATAGAGAATTAATAATCAAATCGCAAGTTTTAACATTAAAAGATAATAATTTTGAAATGCAAACGATATATATAACAAAGAATTTTAAATATCAAAAATGGTTATTTATAGTAATAAATTATGATAATAATATAATAGATATATTTATAGATGGAGATTTAGTAGGTTCATTAAATAATGTTCCGCCGTATTTTACAGATGATAAAGTAACAATAGGACAAAATAATGGAATAGAAGGTAGTATAAAAGATATATATTATTATACGAATCCAATAGTTCCAAGTAATATAAAATTTTTATATAATTTAAAAAATAATTAATAATATAAATTTTAAATTTAAAGAAAAATAAAAAAAAATAAATTTTAAATTTAAAGAAAAATAAATTTTGAATTTAAAGAAAAATAAATTTTGAATTTAAAGAAAAATAAATTTTGAATAAAAAATAAAAATAAAAAAGAAAAATAAAAAAATAAAAAGAAAAATAAAAATAAAAAAGAAAAAAAAAGAAAAATAAAAAAAAATAAAAAGAAAAATAAAAATAAAAATAAAAATAAATTTTGAATAAAAAATAAAAATAAAAGAAATATAAATATAAATATAAAAATAATAATTAATAATAAACTTTATAAAAAAATATTATTTTATTATATTAAATATGAATATAGTAAATATTATAATAATCGTAACATTAATACTTTTATTAATTTTTATTATAAATTATGTTTTTTATAAAAGTGATATAGTATTCGATTTATTATGTGATGCTAGTGTCAATGCGAGTAAAGCAAATTCAACTTCTATAATTGGAACATATTCACAAAATAATCAATTATTTTCATCTTCTGGAAATATAATACCTTATACTTCTTTACCCAGTAATATATCACATAATTTTATGTTAAGTTTATGGTTTTATATAAATAATTGGGGAAATAATATAGGTAAAGAAAAAAATATATTATTTTCCGCAACAGATCCGACCATACCTACTGACCCAAAATTACAAACTAATACTATAGGTGTTAGTTTAACAGATTGTGGTGCAACAGAAGATTTATATAAAAATATAAATATAGCTTTAGACAAATATGAAAATAATTTATTAATTGATATAGAAACAATTCCAAGTTCGGCTACTTGTGCTGGTTCAACATATACAAGATATATTATAAATAATATACCAGTTCAAAAATGGAATAATTTAACAATAAGTGTAGATTCATTAACATTAGATATATATTTAGATGGAAAATTAATAAATTCATTTATATTAAATGGAATATATAAAAATGTGTATGCAAATAATAATGTAAATAATTTATATTTAGGTTATATTAATTCTACAAATATAGGATTTAATGGATTTATTACAAGAGTTAGATATCAAGCGAATTCAATTAATTCACAAGAAGCATATAATATTTATAGAAAAGGTATAAATAGTAGTTTAGATGATAACTTTTTCCATAAATATCAATTACAAGTAAGTTTTTTACAAGATAGCGTAGTAAATGGTACATTTACTATTTAATAAATTAATAAAAATAGGAAATAATTAATTGATAATATAATTATATTTTTTATATATTATATATAATTATATTATGTCTAATACGAACGGATTTATAGAAAATGTTTCACAAAATATAAATAATTATGCGAATAAATTATTTTCGCCATCTAATAATAAATCTTTTAATAGTCAAGATTTTTTAAATTCAAATACTTTAATTGCAAAATCTGCTTTTGTTCTTTTAGTAATAATAATATTTGTAATATTATTTTTAATAATTAGTAAAATAATTATGATATTAATGATGCCTTCAGATTCTCCATATATATTTGAAGGAATGAAAGATGCTACTAAACCCTTAACGATACCGCAAAGTATTGCAAATAAATCGGCAATTCCTATTTTAAGAAGTAAAGATGAATATGAAGGTATAGAATTTACTTATTCATATTGGATGTATGTAGAAGATTTAAATATTAATAATTTAAGTCCTTCAAATAATACAACTGTATATAGTCACGTATTTCATAAAGGTTCTTCTATGGCATCAGCAACTGATAGTGGAATATTTGAACCAAATAATTGTCCTGGTGTATATTTATATACAGGAAAAAGAAATATTTCAGATCAATTATCAAGTAAGTATCCATTATTAGGATTATTAATAAGAATGAATGTATTTTATGACAAAGCAAATACTATAAATCCATATCAATATTATGATGATATATATGTAGATGGAATACCAATAAAGAAATGGGTAAATATAATAATAAGAGTAACATCCCAAAATATAGTAGATGTATATGTAAATGGAACATTAACAAAGAGACATAATTTAAGTAATATTGTAAAACAAAATTATGAAAATATATATATAAATATGAATGGAGGTTTTCCGGGGAATTTATCAAATTTAAAATATTATAATTATGCAATTGGAATTTTTGAAATAGATAAAATATATAATCTGGGACCGAATTTAAATATTCTTAATAATAGTGGTTTAACTAATAAAAATGCGAATTATTTAGCAGAAAGATGGTATTTTAATGAAACAAATATTTAATATAAAGAGAATATTGAAATATATATAAAATTTAATATAAAGAGAATATTGAAATATATATAAAATTTAATATAAAGAGAATATTGAAATATATATAAAATTTAATTAATATATATAAAATTTAATATAAAGAGAATAATGAAATATATATAAAATTTAATATAAAGAGAATATTGAAATATATATAAAATTTAATATAAAGAGAATATTGAAATATATATAAAATTTAATATAAAGAGAATATTGAAATATATATAAAATTTAATATAAAGAGAATATTGAAATATATATAAAATTTAATATAAAAAGAATATTGAAATATATATAAAATTTAATATAAAGAGAATATTGAAATATATATAAAATTTAATATAAAAAGAATATTGAAATATATATAAAATTTAATATAAAGAGAATATTGAAATATATATAAAATTTAATTAATATAATATAAATATATATAAAATTTAATTAATATAATATAAAAATATATTAATTAAATGCAAAATGATTAAATCAAATTATATAATATTTAGTAAAAATAATAATAATGGAACTACGATAAAAATGAAATGTATATTACAAGCAGATGTATCAAATAATTATTATAATATATTATTTAATTATAATAAAGAATATTTAAAAAATCGTATAATTATTTCTTCAAAAGTAGAAACTTATATAAATGAAAGATATGAATATTATAATATATGTTATTTAACTCAACAAAATTTAAATCATAATATGAATTATATATATAAAAATAATAATTTAAATAATCCATATTTAATTTTTAAAAAATATAGTGTAACAAATAATATTATAAATAATAATATTTCATTATTTAATTTTAATAATATTCAAAATCCTTTAACAAATGTAAATATTTATAATAATAATTATAATTTATACAATTATGAAAATGATATAATATTTCCTTCTACAAATAATACATTAAATAATTTAATTATATATTTAAATTATTATAAAAATTTTAATTCAAGTGAATATTATAATTTTAAATTTACAGATTTTATATCAAATGATTATAATTGTAATTATATTGAACCATTATCTATTAGTTTAATTAATAATTTTTCAAATGATAATACTATTAATTATAATGAAAATATATTTAATAAATTATTATATTATAATAATAATAATATATCAAATAATATAATATCAAAATTAAATATATTAAATCTAAATAATACAATTATACAACCTAACATAAATGATAACATTTTAATTTATAATAAATTAAATAATATGACAAAAATAAAAATATCTTATAAAGATAATAATTCGAATGATATAGCGGGATATTCAAATATAAATTTATATTTTTCAATAATAAAAGGTTATGAATTATATAATAATTTAAATTATAAATTATTATTAAATAAAAATTATACATTTTTAAATTCAATAGTATTAGATAGTAGTAGTAATTTTTATAATTCTTCTAATTCTTCTAATTTATATTTTAAAAATCAAAATAATAATGGTATAATATATTTATCGTTAGGAAATGGTATATGTGGAATAACACAAAAAGATATATTAAATAATATAAATATATCTACAATAACAAATAATAATAATTTAATTTTACAAACAAGTAAAATAACAATAGGTTCAAATATAAATTCAAATATTATTACAAATAATTATTTATTAGATTCAAGTTATAATTATGATTATATAAATATAATAAATAATAATATTCAACAAACAATATATAAATTTACCGATATATCTTTAAATAATTATTATAATATATTAGGTGAAAATAAAACAGATATATTTAATAACAACACATATAAAGAAAGATTTAAAACATTAGAATTATTAAATACAATAAATAATATAAATGATAATTATTATTATACAAATTATAATATAAATTCAAATATATTTTATGCAACATATATAAATTATGATAATAATTATAAATTAAATATAAATTCGGGTAATTTTAAATTAAATCAACCAATAATTTATAATTCAAATAATAATATTATAGATTATGATTATAGATTTAATTATGGAAAAAATTTTTATGTAGATATGCATTTAAATATTAATTATTCACTTTTATTAAATGAATATATAAATATAGATAATTATTATAATAATTTAATAATTGATTCAAATAATAGATTATTATTAAATTTTAATAAAATTATTTTAACTACTTATTTTTTAATTGCTCCTGCAGAAATTTTTACAGGAGTTAATTGTGTATATATATATCATGATCCTTTAACAGACCCCAATCCGATTTATAGATTTCCAAATAATAATATAGAATATATAAGTAATCCATTAGTAGATACATTAAATAAATCTATAGAAGTATTACCTAATGCAGCTAATCAATTTACGAATAGTGTATTTATACCTTCACAAAATGGAAGTAATTTATCAAAAAAGAGAATAATAGGTTTATTAGGATTAAATAAAATTCCATCATTATTATCTATTAAACCATTTGACCCTAATTATATTGAAGGTCGTGGATTTACATCACAATTTAATGTAAATAATGCTTGCCCTACTTATAAAGATAAAATAAATAATAAATTAAATGCAATAAAAAATTCATCGGTAAAAAATATAAATGGAATATCACAAAATCAAAATTTTGCAAATTTAGTTCGTTCTAATGTATTAAGTTCAAATGTATTAAATATACAACAATGTATAAATCCTACAATTGATTATAGTGCTCCAGTATATACTCCTTTTAAATTATTTAAAACAGGAAGAGGGGAATATTTAAATCCTTGAAATTTGAAATTTTAAAATATATTAAATTAATTTAATATATTTAAATTCTTTTTTTATTATATTTAAAACCCCCCTCTTAATATTTGAAATTTTAAAATATATTAAATTAATTTAATATATTTAAATTCTTTTTTTATTATATTTAAAACTCCTCTTATATTCAAATAAAATGTAAATATAAATAAAATATTGCAAAATTTAATATATATATTATTTCACTTAAAAATATATTTCCTTCTATATTTAAAATTATATTTATTAATATTAATATTTCTAATAATAATGAAAATGATACTATAAAATCCCTATCTTTTTTATAAAAATGTCTTATCATAAATAATAAAATAATTATAAAAACAAAAAAAGCAAAAATATAATGTATCTTATTTTTTTCATTTATACTAATTAAACCATATATTCCAATTAATAATAAAATAATTAATATTAATGAAATTTTATCATCCCTCTCTATTTCATATAATATTGCACCTATACCCATTAATAATAAAAATAATAAAATTATATTTTTACATTCATCATTACATATTATATTTGAAATCGAACAACTATTATTATAAAAATTATATACTAATATTATAACTATTAAATAACATAATAACATAAATAATAATATATAATCTTTTTTTAACATATTTCAAAATAAATATATAATCTTATTATAATATTTATATATATAAAATTTTTAATTAATAAAATTGAATATTATTATTAATATTATTTTTATTTTAAGTTAAACTATTAAATTATATAATAATTATGAATAATAAAAAAACTATGAAAATCAAATTATATGATTACAATACTTATGATGATATTAATAAAATATTTATCATTCAAATGTTCGGTATTGATGAAACCGGTAAATCCGCTTCTATATTTGTTGAAGGTTTTCATCCTTTCTTTTATATATTAGTTAATGATACTTGGAATGATGCAAAAATGAATTGTTTCATTTCATATATTAAAAAAAGAATAGGAAAAATATATGAAAATTATATTTGTGAATATAAATTGAAAAAAAAATATAAATTATATGGTTTCAATAATAAAAAAGAATATACATTTATTAAAATTAAATTTACTAATATTTTCACTTATAATAAAGTTAAAAATTTATTTTATAAAGATACTAATATAAATGATGTTTTTGAAAGAAATTTATCAGATAATGGTTTAATATTTGAAGATACTAATTGTTATTTATATGAAGCTGATATACCGCCTTTATTAAAATTCTTTCATATTAAAAATATTAGTCCTACAGGTTGGATAAATATTGATATTTATAAAAAAAAAATAGAAAAAATTAATAAAAAAACGGATTGTTCTTATGAATATTTAATTATGTATGAAAATATTAAACCTTTAAAAAATATTGAAACTTCAGTTAAATATATTATTTGTAGTTTTGATATTGAAGCAAGTAGTAGTCACGGCGATTTTCCTGTTGCTATTAAAAATTATAAAAAATTAGCAAATCAAATATTAGAACATTATTATTCATTAGATGAAAATAATAAAGAAAATTATAATGAAACATTATTAAGAAAAGAAATTAAAACAGCTTTTAAATTTGATAATTTATATTATATTAGTCACGTATATCCCAAAAAATATATTAATAATCAAGACTTAGACATATTAATTAATAAATTATTATTATATAAACCAGGTTGTTTAAATAAATATAAAGAAGAATATATAGAATTAAGTGATACAGATGAAAATGATACAGATATAGAAGACGATTTAAATAATACAAATGATATTATGGAAAATAACGATCAAGAAACAATAATTAAATATAAAAATAAAGTTAAAAAAATTAAATCTTATACTAATAAAAATGCTACTATATTAGATGTAATTAAAGATAATAATTGCGAATATGAAACTAAATTAAATGAATTAATTAAAGCATTCCCTATTAATAATTTTCCAGAATTAAAAGGTGATGAAATTACATTTATTGGATTAACTTTTATGAATTATACAGAAAAAGAACCTTATAAAAGAATTTTAATAGTAAATGGTGATTGCGAACCTCCTGATAAATATATAGAATGGAAAAATAATAATAAAGTAGAAATATATGATAAATTAAATGAAACAGAAATTTTACTAAAATTTAAAAATATAATATTAACAGAAAATCCACATATTATTACTGGTTATAATATTACAGGTTTTGATTTTGAATTTATGTTTAAAAGAGCTAAAGAATTAAATTGTTATGATGAATTTTTAAAATTATCCAGAAATAAAAATGAAATTTGTAAAAATACTAATTTTAGAACTAAAGAAGAAGATATAGAAACAAATAAAATTATTTTAGCAAGTGGTGAATATAATTTAAAATTTATTAAAATGACTGGACGTATTATTATAGATATGTGTGTGGTTTTTAGAAAAGAATATTCTTTAAGTTCTTATAAATTAGATTATACTTCTAGTTATTTTATTAGTGATATTATTAAAAAATGTGAAATAAATGAAGAAAATAATACTACTAAAATTTATAGTAAAAATCTAACTGGTTTATCTATTGGTTCATATATTAAATTTGAAGAAATAGGTTTCAGTAATAATATTTATAAAAAAGGTAAAAAATTTGAAATTATAGATATAGATAAAGAAAATGGAATTTTTATAATTAATTCTTCTGAAAAATTAGATTTGGAAAAATATAAATATAATTGGGGATTAGCTAAAGATGATGTTACTCCTCAACAAATTTTTGAATTAACTAAAAATGGTAATAAATATGATAGATGGACTATTGGTAAATATTGTTTGGCTGATTGTGATAATGTTATTTGGTTATTATTAAAAACCGATATTATTACTGATAAAATAGAAATGTCTAATTTATGTGATGTTCCTTTAAGTTATTTATTATTAAGAGGACAAGGTATTAAATTGCAAAGTTTTGTATCTAAAAAATGTCGTGAAAAAAATACTTTAATGCCTGTTATTAAAAAAAAAAAAGATAATGCTGGATATGAAGGAGCACACGTTTTCACTCCTAAAACTGGTATTTATTTAGAAGAACCTGTTGCTTGTGTTGATTATAGTTCTTTATATCCTTCTTCAATTATTAGTGAAAATTTATCACATGATAGTAAAGTATGGACTAAAGAATATAATTTAGAAAATAATTTAATAAAAGAAGAAGGAGAAAAAGATGAAAATGGTAATTATTTATATGATAATTTAAATGGATATACATATGTTGATGTAAAATATGATACTTATAAATATGTTCGTAAAACAATTAAAGCTGCAGCAAAAAAAGAAATTATTGGATATAAAATTTGTAGATTCGCACAATTTCCTGATAGTAAAGCTATTATGCCTTCTATATTAGAAGAATTATTAGCAGCTAGAAAAGCTACAAGAAAATTAATACCATTACAAACCGATGAATTTATGAAAAATATTTTAGATAAAAGACAATTGAGTATTAAAGTTACTGCTAATTCTTTATACGGACAAATGGGAGCTGTCACTAGCGCATTTTATGAACAAGATGTTGCTGCAAGCACTACAGCAATCGGTAGAAAATTATTATTTTATGCAAGATCAGTAATAGAAAATTGTTATAATAATATTGAAATAAAAATGAAAGATGAAAAATTATTAAATGTTAAAGCTGAATGTGTTTATGGAGATACAGATAGTGTATTCTTTAAATTCAATTTAATAGATAATCATACAAAAATGAAGATAATAAATAAAGAAGCATTAATATATACTATTGAATTGGCAAAACAAGCGGGTAATTTAGCTACGCGTTTCTTGAAAAAACCGCATGATTTAGAATATGAAAAAACATTTTATCCTTTTGTATTATTATCTAAAAAACGATATGTTGGTATGTTATATGAAGATGATCCTAATAAATGTAAAATGAAATTTATGGGTATTGTATTAAAAAGACGTGATAATGCCGCAATTGTTAAAGATATATATGGTGGAGTAGTAAATATATTAATGCAAGAAAGAAGTTTAAATAAATCTATAAAATTCGTTCATGAATGTTTAGAAAATTTAATATCTGAAAAATATCCTATTGAAAAATTAATTATTACAAAAGCATTAAGAGGATATTATAAAAATCCTAAACAAATAGCACATAAAGTATTAGCTGAAAGAATCGGATTACGAGATTTTGGTAATAAACCATCAACCGGTGATAGAATAAATTATGCATTTATAAAAAATAATAATCTAAAAGCATTACAAGGAGAAAAAATAGAAACTATAGATTTTATAAAATCGAATAATTTAAAAATAGATTATTCATATTATATTAGTAATCAAATTATGAAACCTTTATTGCAATTATTTGCATTAGAATTAGAAAATATTAAAGAATTCCAAAATAAATATGGGAAAACATTACAAGCATGGAAAACAGAAATAGATAAATTAAAAATTAAATGGAATGAACCAGAAAAATATGAAAAAAAATTAGAAGAATTTAAATGTAAAGAAATTAAACAAATAATATTTGATAAATATTTAAATAAAAAATGAATATTTATAAATAAATATAAATATAATTATATTTATATTTATTATTATAATTATATATATATATTTTTTATGTCTGAAAATATGAAAAGTAAAACAATATTAATATTATTAGAAAGTTCAGGATTAGGAATATTTGGTATTGATAGAATGTATGCCGGTCAAATATGGTGGGGTATTTTAAAATTTATAACATTAGGAGGATTAGGTATTTGGGTATTTATAGATTGGTTACGTGTTGTTATAAATGCTTTAATGAAATCAAAAGAGGGTTTATTTGGAATAACTGAATGGTATGATGATGTAAATATTTCTTTTTATGTAATGTTATTTATTTTAATTTTAAAATTAATAATGATAATATTAACTTCTACTATATATAAAAATTATGAAAATGATTATAATTGGTATGATAATATAAATTCTTGGTTTTATAATAATAAATATGATTATAAAAATAAATATTATAAAAATAAAGATTATGAAAATGAAGATTATGAAAATGAAGAATATGAAAATGATAATAATAATGATTTACACGATTATAATAGACATGAATATGATTATTATCAACGATATTATGGAGATGATGATGATTATAATAAAGATGTCTATTATAAAGATAGATATAAAAATAGTTATGATAATTATTATGGTGAAAAATATGAAACAAATTATTATAAAAGATAATTATAGAAAATTTATAATATATTTTTATATTATAATTAAATATATTATAATTAAATATATTAAAATTAAATATATTAAAATTAAATATATTAAAATTAAATATATTAAAATTAAATATATTATAATTAATAATATATTTTTATATTATAATTAAATATATTATAAAAGATAATTATAATATTTTTATTTTATAAAAAAACTTTATAATATATAGGAATGAAATATAATAAAATAACTTTAAAAAATATTAATAATTATTCTAATAAATTTAATAAAACTAAATCTAATAAAATATATAAAAATGTTAATACTAAAATTCATTTTAAAAATATTATTTTAGATTCCGATTACATTCAAAATAAAAAACAATCATTTAAAAATATTATTAATATTAAAACTGATATTACTAATCAAGAAAATTCGGGCAGATGTTGGTTATTTGCTTTTTTAAATATTATTAGATTACCTATGATTAAAAAATATAAATTAGAAAGTAATTTTGAATTCTCACAAAATTATTTATTTTTTTATGATAAATTAGAAAAAGCTAATTATTTCTTAAATTATATATTTGATAATAAAAATGTTAAATTAAATAATATTAATAATTATAAAATAGAAGATTTAAAATTAATTTATTTATTAGATAATGTTACTAATGATGGCGGTAATTGGAACATCTTTTCTAATTTAATACAAAAATATGGATTAATTCCTAAAACTAATATGGAAGATGATTTTCATAGTAAAAATTCAGAAGAATTAAATAATTTTTATAATAATTTTTTAAGAAAATCCGCAAAAATAATAAGAGAAAGTAATAAAAAACGTGATATATTAATTAATGAAATTTTAGAAGATTGTTATAAAATTTTAACTATTTTTTTAGGAGAACCACCTAAAATTTTTAATTGGGAATATTATAGTTTAAATGATAAAAAACAACAACAAAAATATAATATTATTAATAATATTACTCCTCTTAATTTTTATAAAAAATATATTCCATATAATATTAAAAATAAAGTTTGTTTAATGAACTTCCCATGTAATAATATTCCTTATTATAAATCTTATAATATTGAATTGAATTTTAATATAGATAATTTTATTAATTCTAATTATATTAATGTTCCTATTGAAATTATGAATAATGTTATTAAAAAATCTATTGATAATAATGAAGCTGTATGGTTAGGTTGTGATGTTGATAAATATTCTTCTAATAGTTTCGGTATTTTAGACCAAAAAGCATTTAATTATAATGATATTTTTGGATTTAATAATGATATGAATAAATGTGAAGAATTAATATATAGAGAAAGTAAACCTACACACGCATTAATAATTAAAGGATACAATTTTAAAGGTAATACAAATGGTTATTTAATAGAAAATTCATGGGGTAAAGATGTAGGTTTTAATGGTAATTATTATATGTCATTAGAATGGTTTAATCAATATGCATTTATTATAGTAGTAGACAAAAAATTTTTATCTAAAAAAGAATTAAATGTTCTTAAAAATAAAAGTATTACTTTACCATATTGGTCTCCTTTCGGTTCTGTTTTAAATAAAAAATATATATAAATTATTATCTTTATTATCTTATAATTCTAAATGCTATTACATTATTTGTATTAACATTATCTATATTATTTTCATTATTTTCATTATTTTCTGTATTTGATGATAAAATTGTTGTTATTATATCTCTAGCTATTAATCTTCTAAATTCATCTCTTAAAAGATAATAAGTTTGATTTGTTATCGGATTAAAATATTTAATTAAATTTGAATTTGTTAAAATATTATATCTACAACAAGGGCAAGTTTGATGTTCTATTAACCAATCAAATAAAGCATTATAATTAAATATATGTTCGCAATTATTTATTAATGCTACTTCATCTAATGGTTGAAAATTATCTTGTGTAATCGCACAATAATTATTTAATGGATTATTTATTTCTGAAAATTTAAATTTACTAATATTATTTTCTATAACATTTCTAATATTTAATCTTGATATATTTATATATTCTTCATTATTTGAATTTAAATTTAAATTTGAATTTAAATTTGAATTTGAATTTGAATTTTCCAAATTTATTAATATATTTATAAATTCATTATCATCTTCTTCTTCTAAATTAGAATTTAAATTATGATTATGATTTAAATTCTGATTATGATTTAAATTCGGATTTGTTATAATACTTGTATTTAAATTCGGATTTGTTATAATACTTGTATTTAAATTTGAATTAAAATTTGAATTAAAATTTGAATTAAAATTTGAATTAGGATTTGAATTAAAATTTGAATTAAAATTTGAATTAGGATTTGAATTAAAATTTGAATTAAAATTTGAATTAAAATTTGAATTAGGATTTGAATTAAAATTTGAATTAAAATTTGAATTAGGATTTGAATTAAAATTTGAATTAGGATTTGAATTAGGATTTGAATTAAAATTATTAATATATAATTGATAATAATAATAATCTAAACTTTGACGCATATATTCAAATGTTAAAGTATTATTATTTAAATAATGATAAGCAATTGTATTTGAATTTAAAAAATTATTAATAAGTATCATATAATTATTTACTAATGCATATTCATGATTAAAATTTTGATTTAAATTTTGATTTAAATTTTGATTAAAATTATTATTAAAATCCATAATAATAATATATTATATAAAATATGTTTAAATAAATATTAATAAATATTAAATAATAATAATATTTATGTCGGAAATTAATATAGAAAAATATAAAGATAAAGGATTATCGGGGTTAGCAAATTTGGGAAATACATGTTATATAAATTCTTGTATGCAAATATTATCACATTGTTATATTTTAAATGATTTTTTAGAAATATTAGATACTGAAAAATTAAATAATATTAATGATTCATTATTATTAAAAGAATGGAAAGATTTAAAAAATTTAATGTGGTCGAAAAATTGTATTGTATCTCCTAATAGATTTATTTATTGTGTGAATTATGTTTCTAAAATGAAAAATATAGAATTATTTAGTGGATTTGCACAAAATGATTTACCAGAATTTTTAATGTTTATAATTGATTGTTTTCATAATTCATTAAAGAGACAAGTTATTATGAATATATCTGGTAAAATAGAAAATATACAAGATATATTAGCAAATAAATGTTATCAAATGTTAAAAGAAATGTATTCAGAAACTTATTCAGAATTATTAAATATGTTTTATGGTATTCATGTTTCTTTAATTATTTCAAAAGATAAAGAAAATATTTTATCAGTTAAACCAGAACCATTTTCAATAATTAATTTATCATTACCTGAAGATAAGAACGAATGTTCTATTTATGATTGTTTTGATATTTATACAACAGAAGAATATATGGAAGGTATAAATGCTTGGTATAATGAAGATAATAATAATAAAGAAGATGTTTATAAAACATTAAAATTTTGGAATTTACCAGAAATATTAATAATAGATATAAAAAGATTTAATAATTTTAATAAAAAAATTAATACATTAGTTAATACCCCTATTGAAAATTTAGATTTATCTAAATATATAGTTGGATATGATAAAGAAAAATATAAATATAATTTATTTGGTATATGTAATCATACAGGAAATAGTTTAGGAGGTCATTATACATCATTTGTTAAAAATGCAAATAATAAATGGTATCATTATAATGATACAGATGTTACTGAATATGATATTTCAAAAATAATAACAAATAAAGCGTATAGTTTTTTTTATAAAAAAATATAAATATTATATTTATATATAATAATATGAGTATAATAAATAAAATAAATGATAATTTATATGATAATTTAAATTATTATGGAACAAATCCTATAATATTAATTGCATTAATTTTTATCATTATGGGTTATTATATAATATATAAATTTATAGGAAATGAAAATAAAAATATTTTTATTCTTTTATTTGAATTTTTTATTTGGACTTTATTAATTATTTTAATATTTATTAATGGTTATTATTATTTTTTTAATACTAATATTATTACAGAATTAAGAGATCTTGCAACTGATGAACCCCAATTAATTATAAAAGATATTAAAGATACATATAATGAATATATTAGTGATACTATAAGTGAAAATGGAAGTACTGATGATAAAGAGGTATATCATATACCAGGTAGTCGTTTCACATATCATGATGCCAAAGCTGTTTGTAATGCTTTTGACGCCGATTTAGCAACATACGAACAATTAAAAGACGCCCAAAAAGAAGGGGCTAGTTGGTGTAGTTATGGATGGACTGAAGATCAATTAGCATTATATCCTACAAGTCAAAATAGTTGGGAAAAATTACAAAATGATAAGGAACATAAATATGATTGTGGGTTTCCAGGTATTAATGGAAATTATATTCCAAATTCTTATCTTAAATTAGGCGCAAATTGTTACGGAGTAAAACCAAAATTAAGTGATATAGATATAGAAGCATTAGAAATGAATACTTCTCAAAAAGTAATAAAAAATCCAAAAGAATTAATTTTTGAAGAAAGAGTAAAATATTGGAAAAATAGAATAGGAAATATTTTAATAAGTCCATTTAATAATGATAATTGGTATAAAATATAAATAATTTTTAAAATAAATAATTTTTTTTAGTTTTATTATTTTTTAATTTTTTAATATTTTTTTCAGATTTGTTATTTTTATTGGATATATTATTTTTTTTGGATTTATTATTTTTATTGGATTTATTATTTTTATTGTACTTATTATTTTTATTGGATATATTATTTTTTTTGGATTTATTATTTTTAATATATAAATTATTTATAAATTTAGAAAATAGATCATCATTTATTATTTCATTAGATTTATTATTTTTTAATAATAAATTATTACTGATATCATTATTAAAATTAAATCCTGGAAAAATATATAAATCATTTAAATTTTTATTTTTTAAATCAATATCTTTAATATTTAAATACATTTATATATATTAATATTAATTTTTTAAATTTATTCTTTATAATTTCTTTTTATAAAGGATATAGATTTAAAAGTTCTTTTATTTTTTATAAAAATTAATAAATTTTGTATATCTATATTATTAATTCTATTATCATCATTTAAATTATTAAAATATTCTTCAAAACAATTTTCTAAAAATTTAAAGCTTATAGCATTTGGTTGTTTTATTTCCATAAAATTTAAATATCCATCACTAATTTTAATTTTATGTGATTTAATATTATGTTGAATAAAAAAATTTTGAATATTAATAAATATATCATTTTTTTCATTTTTAATTTTTAAAATTTCTTCGTTTAATTTTTGATGTTTATTATCTAAAATAATCCATTTTTTAATTTGTTCTTCTAAGTTCATTTTTAAATATTAATAATAATATATATATTTATATTATTATTAATAATTTTTATTAATTTATCGTCTTCTTCTTCTACGATTTGTTCTTCTCATTCTTTTGGTTCCTTTACTTCTTCTTGTTCTTCTTGTTTTTCTAAATCTTCTATTAAGACTAGAAAATAAACCTTTTTTTCTATTTTGTAAATACATAGTGCTACCAAGTAACGCGCCTGGAACTAATAATTCTTCTCCAAACATTCCACCGTCTTTTTGTCTTTTGCTTTGTCTTTTACGACGACCTCCTAATTGTTCATTTAAATCAAACATTTTATATTATATATAAATATAAAAATTTTAACTAATATAAAATTTTTTTTAAATATATTATAATAATTTTTATATTTTTAAATTATTTTTAAATTATTTTTAAATTATTTTTAAATATATTATAATAATTTTTATATTTTTAAATTATTATTATTTAATATTTTATTATAACGAATTAATAAAATTAAAACACCTAAATGTAAAATAAAACTGGATAATATAAAAAAAATGAAAAAATATAAATAAATAGACATTTCTTTAAAAAAATATTCAAATATAGGATTTAATAACTCTTTTATTTCTTTTTTAAATTCATCTGATTTTAAAAATTTTTTACAATGTTCTAAAACATTATTTGATTTGGAATTCATTAATTTAATATATTTTAGTATAAAATATTTTAATTAAATACTTAAAATAAATATTATTTTATTTATTCGTCTAAATATAAATAGATTTTTATATTAATTATTATAAATTAATATGAATAATATTATTTATAATATCGATGATGTATTTGATTTTTCTATATTAAATTTAGGAAATCCTACAATAATTAATAATAATAATTATTTTAGTAAAATTTCTCAAGGTAATATAAATAAAAATATTTATTTACAATTAAATAAATGTATAACAAAACAAGGTATTATAAAAACATCTAATAAAACATATTGTGAATTAATGTATTCAATTACAAATAAAAATTTAATTAATTTTTTTGAAAATTTAGAAAATTTTTGTATAGAACAAATATTTAAAAATAAAAATGTATGGTTTAATAATGCCGATATATTAAATAAAAATGATATTGAAGAATTATTTACTCCAATTATTAAAACTTATAAACAAGGTAAATATATATTAATTAAAACTTTTATAAAAAAAGAAAAAATAAATATATATGATGAAAATGAAAAAAAAATTAATTTAGAAAATTATAATATAGAACAAGAATTTGTTCCATTAATAAATATTAATGGTATTAAATTTTCTAATAAAAATTTTTATATTGAAATTATATTAACCCAAATGATGGTATTATATCCTAATGATGAATTCGAACAACAATTATTAATAAAAGTTAATAATAATTTAAAAAAAGATATTGAAGAAACTAAAAATATTAAAAATGAGAATGATGTAGGTAATAAAGAGAAAAAGGAAGAAAATAATAACGAAGAAGGAGAAGAGGGCGAAGAAGGAGAAGAAGGAGAAGAAGGAGAAGAAGGAGAAGAAGGAGAAGAAGGAGAAGAAGGAGAAGAAGGAGAAGAAGGAGAAGAGGGAGAAGAGGGAGAAGAGGGAGAAGAGGGAGAAGAAGGA